>Ga0315911_1000034_pt1 | contig 66614 bp, 55 predicted proteins | sample Edanod1MG_FD_207737 | JGI IMG/M metagenome (GOLD analysis project Ga0315911, IMG submission 207737) | Root nodule microbial communities collected in Santa Monica, California, United States - Edamame nodules 1 | ecosystem: Host-associated > Plants > Roots > Nodule | place: USA: California... | reverse complement strand
TCCGCGACAATCAAAGCAAACAAAACTCTTGCGCGCGACAATCATCGCGGCGATCATCATCGCGCCGCGACACTGACTCGCCATCCTGATCGCCGCGCTCTTCCGACCCAGATCGTCGCGCTATACGCAGAACCACGCATAGCTGAAGCTGTCGGAGTTTGCGTCGCAATACTCCTCCCACAACAGCATCAGCGTGACGTTCGGGCGCCGCAGTTCGCGATGCACGAGCGCCCAGTCCGGATGCGGACGCTCGTCGCTGGGCCGATCGGAAGGCGGCGGAAACAGGCGGTTCTCGAGCCGGACGTCGTCATCCAACTCCGGCGGCAACGGCCAGGTCAGGCCGGCGCGGCGAGTTCGATTGAGGTACTTGCAGACCGTGCCCTGGGCCAGGCCCAGGCTGCGGGCAACGGCGCGTTGCGACATGCCGACGCTGTAGTGCAGGCGTAGAACTTCACGAATGTGGCGCATGGACAGCCTCTCGGTCGGCATCTCGATTCTCTGCGGTTAGGCAAAAGACCAAGCTACCCGGGTTGCAGACTGTCAGCGGTGCGCGCCTCCTGGTTGCCCCCGATCGCGATCGCTGGAAATAGCGATCACGATCGACTGGAAATGGTGATCACGATGCTCTGGAATGGGTGATCACGATGGCCTGGAATCGGTGATCACGATCGGCTGGAACGCGCATCCGCGTCCATAACGGCGCGCTCGCTGAATGCTTCCAGTTTCGCAAGGCATGTTGCCGATGGATCCGGATCGACGTGCTTAATCCTGCTTGGTGGAGCCGGCAGGTTCGGCGGCGCCGCCACTTTCGGCCGAACGCCGGGGAGAACCTTGCTGAACCCACATTGACGGGGCGCTGATCAGCGCGTTCTGCCCGACCTGCCGGAGAACTTCGACGGACGTCTCGCCTCGAGCGGCGGCTTCCAGAATTTTGGAAGCGACGTGCGTTCGAGTGCCGGTCTCGTGAGGAGACAGCCCTTTGCAAACCTCATCCAGAACCCGACGGAGACAGGCAGTTGTTTCGGAGTCGAGCATACACGACCTCCTTCACTGGAGCGGCGCAATGACTACACTGCAAGCGCGGCTTTCCCGACACGAACAATGTCAGCCGGCGATGTGAACCGCGAAAGAGATGGCTTTCCATCTCACTTAAGGTTGTGCGACCATACCGCGGACAACGCCGCGTGTCATCACCCGCTGATGTCTCTAGCAGGATTGCCGGCATTTCGGAGAAATTGTTCGACAGGCTAACATGGTCTCCTGACCAAGCAGGTCTTCGCGATCTAAGATGTCCGCTCGCGGCACGTTATCGTCGAGCTATTCTACGTCGTGAGCCCCTAAAGCTTTCTCCATGCGCAAATGCTCGGCGTGCGCGACCAGTTCACGTTAGATGTCAGCGCATTCTGCGTTCCGCTGAAGCACTTGCCGCGTTCGCAGCACGGAAGAAGCACCAAGGCTCGACGCCCGGCGGCCACAGCCCAGCCTTCCTTGATTGAACAGTCAAGCCAAGCCAGTTCCGGACTTTCCCGGCAATCCAATCGGAGCCAGCGCCGTCATCTGATCCGCAGAATAAAGTTCAGCAGTTCCCTTGCAGGACACTGAGTGAGATCCTCAATACATGCATGAGTCTACGTCGGAGAGTATTCCTCCCAAACTTCGGCCTGCTCTGCATCCTGATTACACGCCTTAGTTTCCAGACCAAGGACTCCCTACAGCGTCTTCAAATACTCAAGCAGCGCCCGCCGTTCGGCGTCGGTCAATTCCGGACCGATGATCCCGGGCGGCAGCTTCGTTATATCGGCTTGCTTGCCCTCAAAAGAATGCCCGCGATTGCTGTTCCCAAGCAGCGATACGTTGAAATCCGTCAGGCCAGCCGCACAGGCGTCCTTCGCTCGCACTTTCCCAACAAGCCCAACGTTCACGGGATCGAATTTGCGGCTGCCAACGCAGAAAGACGTCGGCCGTTGGCCCTGCGGCAATAACATGTCCTTGAGCGTCGGCACGGACCCGTTGTGCAGATACGGAGCCGTTGCCCAAACACCGTCCAGCGGGCGAGCCCGGTACTGGGGTTCAAGAGCAAGGACATTGTCGTCCTTGCCGTTACGGTTCGCCCGAGCACCAACATATACGCGCGGGTTTTGACAGTTTTTCCTTGGCCCCCACATCTGCTGCTTGGTTTTTTCAGAAGAGTCGTTCGCCAGGTTCCATTGATCGATCGTCTTGCCCACGACGTCCATCAGCGCGAGCACAAATAGCGGATCTGCCGACCGGTCGGCTGGAAGACCGCAGCCCCAGGCCTTGTTCAGATCGTCGACTGGATTGAGACCGAGCGACTGGGGCAAGTGAACGCGCCGCGTCGTTAAGACATTGGATTGCTGACGATCGGTGCCGATTGCGTTCACTGGCAGCTGAACGACATTGAAATAGTGACGTCCACCGATCTCGATCCAATTCTTCTCGCCCTTCGCGGAGCGGTCTGGGTTCTCGGGCTTCCAAAACGAATCTTCCGGCCACTTCGCGTCGAAAGCGGGATCATTGACTGGTCCCCGGTGGCACTCAAAGCAATGCGAGCGGTAAAGATCGCGACCTTTCTCAACGAGTGTTTCGTCGATGGCCCAGGCCGGGTCGCCTCGGAATTGTTCTTGCGCGTCCTTCCATCGTGGCGCGACAAGCCCGTTGAATTTTCTGCCGCTTGCCTCGGCTGACGAAAAGGGATCGGTGCCACGCAAAAGCTCCTCGAAGCGCGCGATATCCAAAAGGTGGACGGATGATGTAAAATGCGGCCGTCCGGGAGCCGACGCTCTCATATTGATCTTCGCGCTGACGCCGAGCGCCTCGCCGGAATTGCGAACAAGCTCGTTAAGAACAGAGGCGTCATACTGCGCCCAAAGGAAGTACGGCGTGTCCCAGATGGGCGGAAAGCTCACCGGGGCGTCATTGCGCGCGAAGTTGCCTTTGAGGAGGGGATCGGGGAGTTCTCCGGTCACGGGATCGAGGAAATTGGTATAGAAGACCTGGTTGCCGATCCGGTTCAACGCATCCAGCCGGCCAAAACCCTCGTCGAGATTGGTAACGCCCTGCCCCGTCAAAAGGCTATCGCTTGCGGTCTTTTGCTTCTTGATCTTTTGAAGTGCGAGTTCCAGGTCACTTCGAAGCTTCTTGCGGTCGATGCTTCGACCTTCAATGCTTTCAAGGCGACTGGCGAAGCGTTCGAATCGCCACGGCAAGATTAGCGTGTAGCCGATCGACAGCCCGATGACCCGTTCAACCTCCCCGAGATTGACCATCGCCGGTCCACCATCGTAGCGGATACTGACATTCTTATACTCGAGATGACCGGTGTGACAGGCGGCGCAGGTCAGTCCGATCTGATCTTCATAGATGGCCCCCGTCGTCGGGTCGATGCCCCCCTTCAGGATTGCAAAGCCAACAGGCAAACCCTCCGGATTGTCCGGCGCGCCTGCTGTCCAAGTTGAGCTCCCGTCCTTCGACGTATCATCGTGATAGCCGTAGGCCGGTGCCTTCCGGGCAAAGTCCTTTGAGCTCGGACTTGGGATGAAACCAAGGCGTCGCAGATAGTCGTCGTCCGTTAGGCTCGTGTAATGGATCGACAACTCGGGACGTTCCAGGGCGAGGAACCATCGATACGGGACGGGAATGGTCGCCGTGCCCTGCGATGTATGGTGAAACCAGTAGCGCTGCCGTGAAGTCCAATTCTGCGGCAGCCAGTACGCGCTTTCGATTTTTGACGGCGCGGGCAGTGTAGCAGGCAGCAACTGGGCAACCAGATTTGCGCCGTTCTTGACCTTGAGAGCCGCATCGCGGAGCTTTTCCGGCACGAAATATGCCATGCCTACTGCCGCCACCGCGAGCAACACGATCATAACTAATAGAGCGATGACATGAGGCCACCGCCTCACCAGCCCACCGACCCAAGAGCGGGACGAACGCGCCCCCATAGTACCCTCCATATCTCTATCTCAAGTAGCCCCGTCTGCCGCGCGAGCACGCCGGGAAATGGCGCTGACTACTTGTTCAGCAACTGGCTATTGATGAAGGCGACCACGTCAGCCGTCTCTGCTGCGGCACGCCGGGTTATGGTCGCGGCTGCCGGGCCACCATGCAAGAACGACGGAAACCACCCGAAATTGCGAACATTCCAATTTTCCTTCGGCAGAACCGCTGGGTTCACGCCCGGCACAGCGAAGTTCTGCACTTTCCTGGCGAGTGGCTGCGCCGTCTCGGTGTGACAGCTCACGCAGTCGGTATTGAAGAAATGGCTCGTCTTCGGATCCGCGATGATATTGACGATCTCGAGTACGCGGCTATTGGGGACGTTGGCATCGATAAAATCGGCCGTCGAAACGCCCTTACGATTGGCGGGCGGCAAAGGCGGAGTCTGCAGCGCTGCATGGCGACATGTCATTGGATTTTGGTTGTTCGTGACAGGCCGCGGGACGACGTGTGTGCCACTGAGGATGCTGAACATCTGTGCGGCATGCAGGCCATCGAGCGTCGGACCAGGCACCGCTATCAACCCGGCCTGCGGGACCCTGAGCATCGAGACGAACACCCAGGGTTCGGGCGGTGAAATGCCCATGATAGCCATGGTGTTGAGACGCTGCGAGGAAAGATGCTTTTCCAGCAGGGCTTTAACTGCATCTCGAAACGGCTTCGCGGACGCCCCGACAAGGCCCGGATGCACGTTCATGCTACCTGCAGTCGAGACTTTGACATTGCCGAATTTTCCCGCCGCAAGTTGGTCACGCAAGGACGCAACGTCGCGGACGATTGCCTTGAAGGCTTCGTCGTCGGGCTTAAATCGCGGGAATGGCGCACAACCATCGAGAGGCGGATCGGGATCAAGGCTGAAGCTGAAGATCAGGTGGCCGGCCGTGTCATGGACCTTGAATCCGTCGGGTCCATTGGTCACCGGCTGAATGATCAGGCGAATTTGCGGCTGCCGGCCAAACTGGGCGATCACATCAGCCGATAATCCCGGTGCTCCCGGATCGATCCGGATGCCGGCGACAAACCAGGCATCGATCTTCTTCACGACAGCTGGCAGCGCAATGCGGCGCGTGCCGGAATCCGGCACGCTGGGGCGTTCGGGATTTTCAGCGTTTGCGACAAAGCGCGCGAAATCCTCGTCGGAAAAAAGCCGCTGCGGAGCCGTCGTTGGACCAGTGAGATCGGATACCGCAATCAGATTGACAAGGTCAGCCGGCGATCTGGGTGCAGGAAACAGGATAGATACGTCGTTGGCTGAAAGCGGCTTCGATGCCGTCTGAGCCTGGCCTGCTGCGGCTCCCGAAGCAACGGCAAACATCAGCCCGGCGACAGACAGCCCTTCAAACAGTCGACGAAGCTTCGACCGGCATCTTTCACCTTTTGCCATCTTCGGCAATTCTCCTCTAAAACTCAACGTTTCCAATGTCAGATGAAGAAAGCGCAGCTTTCTAGCTTCGCTCCGTCGCATAGGGCCCCCTAGCAGTGGATCAGCCTTCTCAATCGCTACCGTAAAGTTTGCCTTGCAAGGTCTTGAGCTGAGTCGGATGTAACGCCTCTTCAATGCAGCCAAGGAACATCTCGCTTCGAGCTTTGACACGCTCGCCGTCAGCCGGGCCATGATCCATGTCCGTTTGCAGCGAGCGCACGGCGATCCAGTCCTTCGAAGGATCCTTAAGCAACTCGAACAATGTTCGGTCTTGGTAGGGATGGAGACGGAAATGAGCGAAGGCAACTTTGGCTGAGATCTTGGCATCTCGAAGTGCGTCGGGAAGTGTGAGGAGATCAAGTCCCGCCAAGTCTCCAACCTGGAGCATGTGGTTCTGGGCTTCCTGATATTGCTCGCGTCCGACCAGTTGGTACATTCCTCGCGGACGAAACAGCCAACCGTCATCCGTCCCGGGCTGGTTTGCGAACGGGTTACCCTCGTAGCCGAGAACAAAGTTCGCGAGTTCCTTGGGATGGTTAAGCAATGCGTCCATGGCGACCGGCGGCTTGCTCGCGGCCGCCAGGTCAGCGTTGTTCTTAGCTATTCGCTCGCGCCATTTGCGTGGGAGTTGCGAGACCGCGCTATAAGAGAAGTTTTCGCTGCTGCGCGTAAAATCAGCGCTGTCGTAGGAGATTGACCCGAGGATGTAGGCCAGGATGCGCGGGTCGGTCTCCTCTACGCGGTCCCATTCCTGCAACAAGGCTTTGACCTGCTCGGCCTGAAAATACGCCATATAGCTCTTTCGATATGGCGGCATGGATGGCGGAGCCGGCAAATCGTTCTTGAGTGACACGGCCAGCTGGTACTCGTACGCAGCAACTTTGTCCTGGTATCTCTGATAGCCATGCTCTTGCAGCCACTTGCTCTCATAACAAGCAAGCAGCGGCTGCGGTTTGATCTTTGGCGTCGGTCGATATTCCTTGTCCAGTTCGTCGGCGTAGGCCGCCTGGGCAAGTTTTGCATCCTTGAGCGTTTCAAATGCGGAGGCGACAGACCCGTTCAAGAGATGAAACAATTTCACTTGCAAGCAATCGGCATTGCTTTGTCTCTCGCGGGATTGATCGAAATCATCCTTCGGCACGCAGTCCCAGAAGCGGCCGCTGCTCAGCGAGATGATATCTGCGGTTTTCTGAGATAGCGTCCAGCCAAGCGGCAGGCTGTAGAACAAGCCTGTTATGTCCGTGCGGCCAAACGTTGGAAAGCGTTGCACGCTGGTCGTTACATCGTTCTCCGGCCGGCGATCGATATTGGTCGCGTGATTGAGCGCCACATAGGTTCGAGAGGTGCGCGTGCTCAGAAGCGCGCGCACTGGCTCCATCAGTTCACCGAACATGAAGGAACCGTGATCTCCGAACTGACCGCTCACCAGCGATAGGAGATAAATCCGGAACTTTGGCGCATCAGAAGTCCCCTTGATGCTGTTGAGCCGCTCAATTAGATCAAGCGCGGTCTCGATTCCGGAATTCTCGACATATCCGCCGTCCACCAAGCGTGCCTGCGGATTGGCGGTAATGCAGTCATTCCTTAAGGGAACCGTCGCTGCCGGTGTCACCCACGGAAATCGAGCGCTCGTAAACGCCGCTGTGCTCAGCCGAATCGGCAGGGAATGGCTCGCGACGGTTTGACCGACCCCGCTTCCGGCCCGATCAAGCGTCGCGAGAATACAGAGGTCTCTGTCTTTGGAGTGTAACGGATCGATATCGAAGGGCGAGATCACAACCCGCTTGCCGCTACCGGCATCTGTCGTATTCAACAATAGCGCCGGCATATTGTTGCCTGGCGTCCAATGCGACTGAAACTCGGCTTTTAGCAGATTGGATTGATCGCCGATGCCCCCGAGGGTCTTGAGCATTCTGTCTGTCGCATTCTCCAGCGCGTATTCCAGAAACCGTGCGCGATCGAAACTTGGAATCGCGACCGGCGAAAACAACTGGGTGAAATCGGTAAATAGAAAGCCCGCAACCAATGGCGAGAGAAAGTCCGTATCCAGGACGCTTGCAACGCGTTGTTCCACCGGTCCAGATGCATCGATATCCTCGGCGCGGCCGACGCCTGCGAGAAAGTCCGCGATTTTCGGGCAGGTCTTTGCGTCGGGAGTGATCGCATCAAGTGGCGCATTGTCGGCATGAAGCGCAGCCGCGAAAATTGCCGAACCGACGCTTCCGCCGGAGACGCCGCTTATCGCAAACAGATGCTGCCGAAATGCCGGACAGAGATCCTGCATTCTGGCAAGAAAGCGCGCCGCATTGTTGGCTGCGTAGATGCCGCCACCCTGGGCAGCCACAATGAATACGGGATATTCCCCAAGCCTGTTGGCCTCGGCCACCCGCGACTTTTGCAGAAGCCACTCGCGAAATGCTTCGACTGCAGAAATGCGCGCCTTCTCTTCCGACCTGCCAGCTGCTTGGGCTACGGTGCGCAGCCCATGGTCGTCACTTCCGAACAAGGAGGCAACCAGGAACAAGCCGCCAAAGACAACCGGTATGAATGGGAAATTGAACCTGATCGTCAGTAGCGCAAAGTGCGTGGTGAGAGCCACCACGCACATCGTAAAGAGAGCGATCACGCCGAATGATCCGACGAATTGCGCAAGGCGATCGGGAAGCAATACGAACCCCGCCGTCAACAGGGCGATGGCGCCGATCGTGAGCGCGAGAAATCTGTAGCGGATGAAATAGGCGTTGTTGGCCCGGCTGGCGAGTTCAGTCGAGCGATCTCTTGATCCCATCCGCCAGGCGAACATGACAAAGCAGGCGAGCAGGACCAACATGGCGAAGGCGAGGATAAGCAGCATGTTCCGCTCGAAGGCGAGCGCCTGGTCCTGAATGCGGAAGATACTCCCGACCTCCTCGACCTCACCGATCTTTTCAGCCGGGCGCGAGGCGAGTTGACCTGCGGCCGCAGCGACGATCGGCAACGCTCCAAGCACAACAGGCGCAAGTTTTATATAGAGAGCCAGCCGGCCCGTAGCGCGCGGGATCAGAGGAAGGGTCGCGGTGGTAAGCTGAAACGCGGACGCCCAAACCGTTATCGCGATCACGCCAAGGGCGATAAGCTCCTCGACCGTAACCCACCCAATGTCGTCAGCGGCGATCCGGTAGAGCTCCTGAATCTGATCCGGCAGGTAAAGCAAAACTGAAATGGCCACCGACAGAACAACAATCCACCGAAGATTGCGCAACAATGTAAAAAGCTGCTCGCGCACAGTCATCGCGCCACCTCCGAACACTGCCTAACGGGATAGCCCGAGCGAGCAAAATCGACCTAAATTCCAAAGACACTCGTACCGGTTCTCATCGAAAACATGACGCCGGAGATTAGGGGCGGCCTGCAATAATGACGACTGACAAATTATCGTAACGCGCGTCGAGAATTGATAACTTAACCTGCAGTAGTGGAGCGATTTATCGATTCAATCTGCTGGACGGTCAAGAGATTTTCGACACAGATGACTAAATCAATGGTGTCGATGTTTCGCACCTGGGATTCACCAACTTGCGCGCTTTTTCTTCACTCACTCGTTCAGAACGCAAGAAATCGGCAGCGTCGCCACTCTCCTCCATATTCGATTCTAACCGTGGATCATCATCAATCGATGTATGCCTCAAGGCTTACGGGCACCGGGCACCTACTGGTTCGCTTAAACAACGCGTCAAGACTAGAACTCCGTTCCGCTCCATCGCAACGGCAAAGGCTCCGTCTCGTGGTGCACCCGCAAACGTGACTCGGGCCGGAAGCCGGACTCGGGAGTTTATCTTTGGTGCCTCGGGCGCCTGGCCGGCGATAGCTTGGTCCCGGACGTGCGGCCAAAGACCCGAAGGCCAGCCGGACGGAGCTGTTCGACTACTAAGGCGCGGCGCCCGGCGGCCGCATCACTTCGTGCGGTTCTTCTCGGCCGCGATGCGCACCATGGGCCAGTCTTCTCCGAAGGTGACGAACGAAAGCGACTGCTCTTTCGTCAATTCCTCGACGGGAAGGATTAGATTCTCGCGGCTGTTTCGTCCGACTATGAATCCGGACAAAGCTCCAGATTTCGATATGACCGGAGCGCCGACGCTTTGCTTGTTCGCGAATGGACGACCACGCGACGTGGCTAGGCCGCAATACGGCAGGCAAAGGTCCACTTCCTTGCCGTCCTTGATCCGCACCTTGAACAATTCGCCGGTCAAGCGACCAAGCTTGTTGTTCTTGGCCCTGGACTGCTGATTGCGACGCGAGCCTGAGGACGCTGGAGAAACCTCTTCCGCGTTGACGCGTCGAACCCGGAAGTTCGGTCGATCCCAGAGGTTGCTTCGGAAGTCCCGTACGGTAACCATCTTTTCGGACGACTGGACCGGATCGTTGAAAAGCGGGGATGCCTCGAGCTGGACCGCCTGGAAGCCGACGTGGGGCGACTTGGCGCCCAGGACGTCGGCAACCGGAACGAAGTGGCCGACCCGGACATTCGACCGCCCGGGACCGCGAACCAGTTCGCAAAGGCCAGAATCCACCTTGCCCACCCGGGAATGCGGCGTCATCAGCGCAAAGACGGCAGGCCCCTTTCGGACCAGGGCCGACAGCATCATCTTCGCGCCCTTCTTGCCGTCGATCTTGACCCTGACCAGGGTGCCTATCCGCAAGGCATTGGAGCTGACACTCGACGGTTCGCGGAGACCTTTCAGCTCAGTCTTCATAGTCGATGTCTCTCGTAGTGTCGGGCTCGCCCAGCTCCACCAGAACAGGTCCGACCATCAACGGGAATAGATCGAACCTTTCGGCTCGTCTGGTATCAGCCGTAGGTAAATTTACTTTGATCGGCTCGCCCTCGATGTTGGTTCGGAGCATGCGGATATTCGAGAAGTCCAGATCGTAGGCCCTGGATATCAGATTGAGTGAACGCTCGAGGGAATCCGCCAGCACTTTCATGCTGATGGCGGCATTCCCTACTCCCTTACGGGTCCACGCATATTTCGAGGAGTCGTATCCGGGCAGTATGGCCGCATCGAGATGCTCGAAGGAAAGTTCCCCAAGACGAACCAGGTCCGGCTCATCAAGGATCTCTTTCGCGGCCGGTGGGGCGCCATGACGCACCATAACTTTCGCGAACCGCGTCGTCGGAGGCTCGATACATTCGGGCGCGCCGTTCTCCGGGACCATCGTCGCCTGATTGTCCACGGTCTTAAGGCTACCTTTCACATGCGTCACGCACCGCGCCGGACCATTGCTGAAATGGGAAAGGAGGAGCTTGTTGATGGGCGCGGCCGAAAAGGAATAGGCACTCTTGCTCTCGTGCAGCAGCGTGACGGACGGCACCGGATCTCTTTTGATGAAAGGCTCGATCTCCTCCGTATCTTCGTCTTCAAGATGTACGGTGGAATAGAATGGGCAAGGATCCTCGCTGTCTTTTTTCCCGGCCGTGACCCGTGCGCGCCGTTCTTCCTCGATCGCCTTTACATCCGTCTTCATCGGCTTCTTCGACAATCGCGCCGCCAAAATGTGCGCCGCTTTCGTCACGTCCTTCCCGAGGATCGGAGAAAGCGCGTCGATCAGGCCGCCGTCGCCCGATCCGCTGACCATGACCTCGTCGCCGGATTCGATGATCGATGACGGAGACCAGTAGGCAGGGGTCTGCAGATTGCCGAACTGCCTTTCGGCCCCAAAGCCCGTGGCGATCACGCAGACATCGGCCTTCAGCTCGGTTTTCTGGGCGTCGGCAAGCTTGATCGTAAGTGGCGTCGCGGCGCGCTCGATCTCATCCACTTCGGCGTGGATGAACGCGACGTGCTTTGCGAAGCTCTCCTCCCATTCCTTCATCATCGCGTCGACGACTTCGGTGACCGGCGCTTGAGCCCAATTCAGGAAAGGCAGTTCGGTCGCGGGTGTCGGCTCCTGGAACGGCCAGAAGATGATGTTCGGATGGAGCTCCCGATGGATCGCATTACGGTAAGAGGTGAAATCCACCTTTTCCTTGTCCACGATAGTGACGCCGGCCCCCAGGCTGCGAAAGGCAGCAGCGATGGTCCTCCCGGCCACACCAGCCCCGACTATGCACACGCTTCGATGCCCCGGCGCGAGATGCCGATCGGAAATCTCCGCTGCCAGAGCAAGCGCTCGTAGCTGTTGGGAATAGAAGTTCTGCTGCGGAAGAAACGGATTGAGTACGAAAAGGTTGTCTGTGAGCTTGCACGCCTCATAAACGTGCGCGCTGCGTTCTGCATCGATCGGCATGCGTCTTTTACGTTCGTATAGCTCCGCCATCGCTCAGGACGCGACGGCTCGTGAAAAGGAGTTTTCAAAAGTCAGGAAGTATGTGCCACGACATGCGAGTATGCCGCGTCCGCAAAAACAATGATGGCCTTCTTCGTCCCCCCGAAGACACGCGACCCATCCCCGTTCAATCGGCCCAAGACAAAATAGTAACAACTGATAGTTGCGTAAAGCGATTTGTTGGACTACGGCTAAAAACAAGGTTGGTACGATACGCACAATCGATGGCTCGTATACGTGGAATTAATGCGTCCCGCGCGTCACCGCCAATTCCTGTGCTTACAGAGTTCGCCGAGCTTGCCGCCGTCGGGGGCCGGCAACTCCTTCGGCTCCGACATGATCGCGCCCCTCGGGTGCCCGAACCGGAGGATTTAAGACGGCAGGGATCGTCAGCGGCTCGAGCCATTCCTTGTGCTAGCTGATCTTGGATGGCATTTCTGACCACGGCAAATAACCCAAGTCGAGACGTTGCGCGCCACCAGTCAATACCCACACCAGATTACCCCTCGTCGCCAGGTGGCTCAAATCGTTCCAAACCGCCCAGCGCTTCCGTATAGCGGATTCAGGCCCTGAAAGCGGGACATCGCAAGCCCGTATCACCGGGCACGTCGACGTACACCGCCGGCCCGGATCTAGCGCTCAAGACACCAGTCAGAACTTCCGCTGATCATCCAATCTCAGTACGCAATGAACAAAGGCCGCGTCGCCCTCGAGCGATCGAGCAACCCCTTCAGGCAAGCGAGGCCGCGTAGTTACGGCTCATAAAGAGATTTCCGGATGTCACGCAGCTCGTCCGCGTCATCCGCAAGAATTGTCGCGAAGAACTTTCCGAGCAAATCAGCGACCACGTCCGATATCTGCACGGCCGGCTCCTCCACCGATTTCGCAAAGCGATGGATCTGCAAAGGAAGCGCCTCATGCTCCATTCGGTAGCCTGCACGTAACGTTTAACGACAGCTTCACGGCATGGCGATGAGGAACTCACCGGCTTCGGACAAGGCCTCCCCGCATATGCCTTTATCGCATAGTCCGACGTTGGGCGGCGGCACAGATCGTCCCCATCCCTATGGAAGGCGACGCGACGGTTTTCGGCATCGCCCCGCGCGCGCGGCAAAGGATGTGCTTGCCGGAAGACGAATACATGAGCGGCCGTCGACACGCGGTGATACTCGTCGATGTCAACCTATCGTTCGCGATACGTAACGCCTTCGACCGGCTGCAGAGGTCCGCAACAGACCACAGGGGCTTAGCTACGCTACGCTCAGCCAGTCGGTCAGCGCTTTGACGTGCACGGCGAAATCTCTGGCCTCGCTCGGTCCGCCTTTGTAGTTGATTCCGGCGACCGCGCCGTCCTCATCGAGCAGCGGACCGCCGGACATGCCCTGCGAGAGCTTTTGCGCGACCTCGATCATCGGAACGGCGCTCTTGATGGGCAACGACGTTATCAATCCGGATCGCACGTTGATCTTGTCGCCGGGGCCAAAGCCGGGAAATCCGAGCGCCGTCGTGTTGTCGCCAGCTTTGAATGTGCGCTTCGATATATCGAACTCGTAGTACTCGGTGGCAGGTATTTCGTGCGCGAGAACGGCAAGATCGCGATGCGCGTCATTTTTGGCAACCGTCACCTTGAATTTATTCGAAGGCTTGCTGGGGTGATAGACCGCGATATCGGTCGCGCCGTCAACGCAGTGCCATGCCGTAACGAGACCCACCGACTTCAGGAAGAAGGCCGTGCCCTGCACGCTGCCTTCCGTTGCGTCATCGCCCCAATGCTCGACCACCCACACCGCACGCTCCCTGATCTCGAAAATCGTGGGCAGAATTTCGAGTTTCTCGGATGGGAAGAGCTTGTTGTAACGCGAGGCCAGACTGCGGAAAATCGGATCCGAAGGTCCCTTGATGTGCCCTACCCAGGATATCCGGCCGCGAAGATGCGACGCGAGGGCCGCTTCGCGACCATACTTGTCCTTGAGGGTCTTCTGAGCGACCGCAGCGCCCTGCTTTTCGACCACGAATAATGCTGCCCGGATGTTTCGAACGAATTTTCGGTCGACATTGACGATTTCATTGATCTTCAAGCCGGTCACCGTTCGCCGCGAATGCTTGTCGGCGTAGTGGACCTTCTGTGGATTGATCGCGAAACCGTTGGACCGGAATGCTCCGCGAAGCCCATCCTTGAGCAGATCGGGCGAGAAATTTCCGGCCGGCGGCGGAGGCCCTTCGAACAACAAGGTCAACGGCTGGTAGCTGGAAAACGTGACGTCGTCGGCATACCGGGTGTAGATGCAGCGGCTCTCCTTGGCGATCCTCTGCAATTGCTTGTCCATCCGGAAACAGATCATGTTGGAGATTATGGGACTGCTAGGTGCGCCTTGCGGCAGAACACCCTCGTTGCAGCAGATCCGCGCCAATATCTCAGCGACTCGACCGTCGATGCTGAGCGCGCTCATCAATCCGGAAACACGTCCTTCCGTAATTGCCGAAAAGAAGCCTTCGATATCCAAGTTCATTATGAACTTGCTCCGGAGATGCGCCGTAGCGTTCGTCTTGACCGAACGATTGTCCACAAAGCCGTGAACGGGATTCCTCGGTCTGTATATCGGCGCGAGCGAGGACGCGATCTTGGTCTGCAGCATCTTCAGCCGATAGTCCGGCGCGCTTATGATGCGCTTCTTTCCTTTGCCTTTCGAAATCTCGAATTTCTGATACATCCGGCTACGAAACCACCAGATCTTCCTGAGTTCGGCTGCCGATACGGCAAGGAACTTCAATAGTTCGGCTTCGCTGGTAAGCTCGTTCGGAACTGTGACCTGGATCGGAGTGACGAAGAACGACGCGGGGCCAGGCACGAGGTCTCCCTTCCAATCACGCCAAGTATTCAGGCAGCAACGTGGCGCGCACGATCCTTGATCAGACTTTCGCTCTTACGCCGCAGTTACGACAGCGCGTATGCGAGGGGAGACCTCGTAATTCATCAATAGCAGAGCGTTCCGGGAACGCCACGCGTCAGTCCCGGAAATTCACATAGATATTTGCAGCGTTCCATTGGCATGGCCCGGACGCCGATTCCATTGCCGCGGACGAGGTTTCGATGCTCGCCGAACGAGACTTGGTGCCGGCGCGTGATTGTCGTCACGGTCTCTTCGGACATCGCGGGGTGGTCCTGCGGATTTCAGCGACCGCCGGCGTGAGGATAAACGCGCGCTCCATGACATTCCAAGATATCGAGGAGTTCAGACATCCGGCTTGCGCCCTGCAAGAGGTCATCCTGGGATTTAAGGCGTGGATTTCCGGGCTGCACCTAATTTATCGTAGGTGTCGAATGTCTTCCGACCGATGCCGTAGGCGACGTGATTTCCCTCGTTTAGACTTTCGACGATGTCTTTTGTCCGGCGCATTAGGGTCTGCTTTGTCTTGCCTACGTCCTTTTCGAACTGGGCGGAAAGAAACTCTTGAGCGTCTAGCCTGGCTCCTTGCTCGATCGATTTCAGGACGTACTGTTTTACGGCTTCGTAGATTTCGGCACGTCGCTTGAATTCCAACTCCGCTTCTTCACGGTCTCTTCCGACATAAGCATCGTAACGGCTCGCGGATGCGGCATAACCCTCCGCATACGCTTCAGCGATCAGGTCGTGGCGGCCCAGTTCATAAAATGCGAGCAGGCCTTTAGTGTATTTGGTTTTGTCGACATTCATAAATGACAAGGGCGCCAAGCCTGCTTTGAGCAGCGGTACGTTGCAGATGACACGTCCGGTGCGCTTGTTCACATCCTCGAAGTACTGGAGGTAGCTAATCATCACCATCAGAAAGAGGCTTCGCTCAAAGGGATCGTCAATGAGAGCCTGCTTCTGCACGATGAGGGTGAGTTGATCCTCGAGGATTTGCGGAATCGCCAAGGGCATGTAAGCGGAGTTGCCCAGTCCAACGATTCGCCTTCTCACCGTTCCGCGCGCCGCCGGATCGATAAGGCCACGAGAAAGCAAAGAATGGACGTTTCTTATTTCACGAACATCCAATTCAATGTCACCGATGTTGTCGACGAGATAGGTAATCGCCTCCTTGTGATCAAGGATCATCTGAGTTTCATCGGCGGCCTTTCCTTCAGCGGCTTGGCCGTACTCGATGAGCACCTGCGTATCCAAGTATGAGTAGGTGTTTCCTTCCAGGCTGGACGAAGCGTAGGACAGATCGACAAGGAGTTTTTGCACGATAGCGCGCGAATAGGTACTCGCATCAGCTCTCACTCCCCCGCCAGCGGCCAAGAGTTGCTGCGAGACTTCAGGGTCCAACCAGCGCGTTTGATTTGGGACATAGTTCTCAAGGATGGACCGGTCGTAGCTGACGGCCTTTCGGCGCTCCGGCGGAATGCTGAAATATTGATTGTAGTTGTCCGCCTTGTATCGGGTATTTCGCCCCTTCCCCTCGACCAGAACATATCGATCTGCCTGAAGGGCAGATAGGCGCCTGGAGAGGGTTGGCTGGCTTATCGATATTCCGTTCCGCTCCAGGGCAGCGAGAATTCCGGAGGCAGTGTTTGCTCCGGTTTCGATGGCATCAAGGATGGCCTTATCTGTCTCGTTTAGGGTCATGGCCTGAATACAATGCTGAATTGATTGGAGTTGGGCCTAAGGGCCATTTTCGAAGGGCGGACGAGCGCTAAAGCAGCGCTTGAATAGATATGCGAATAGAAATGCTTAAGATCAATCCAATCAAGCCCCTGAAACTTCTCTTATTTTCTATTTTAGGAGCTGAGAGGTCAAAGTCTCTCGAAGGCAATCCTGAATGGAAAGCGAATTGATTAACGATGGGACTTCAACCCTTACGAATGGAACAGTGAATAGAGAGGGCTTTCGTCGCGTGGGCAGGCAGCCCTTCTGCAGTTAAGGCACCCTTGGTTGTGACAGAAGCCACAATCAACCTACTCTGCGGTCTGACCGCCGTTCTATCGGCCAGCCGCCCACCAAGGCGAAAGCGGAAGGGGCCTTGGCGAGGCCGTCGGCAGTGCGGTCGAAGCTACGCCGCCAGGGGAGCGAACGTCTCGCGCGAGTTTATCGTCTCGCACCCTCGCACTCCTGTCGAGTTGAGATGAACGTTGCTACGACGACGCCCCTGATTGTCACGATGCAAACTCCGGCCTCCGTCCTGTAGCCATGGTGTTGCGCTAGTCTTACGAGTTCGCCCAACTGCCTGGCTTTGGATTCCACATCCGAAATGTTCGATCCGACATTTAGCAGCGACCTCGCGGCTAAATCGTCGGTCCTCGCTTGCACCGAAAGAATATCGATGATCTTCGAGGTTTCGAACCTCGACCTTTCGATGAGATCGGAGCCAATCCTGCTCCTTCCGCCGGCATCGGAAAGGCTGGACGCCTTCGACTTGGCCTCCGCGATCATGCCATCCTCCAGCGGGGAAATCACCGGATCGCTCCTTCCTCCGCGTAGACTTTGGAAACGGTCAGACAGCATCGATCCGTATCCTTGGATCCGACTCAGGGAACTTTTCAAAGACGCACCCAATTTCGTATCGAGCAAAGCCGACGATCTTCTTACGAGCTCGGACCTGGCGTCCGACGACGACACCACCCCCTTGAGGAAGTCGTCGACGAATTCGACCGCGGCCGCTCTTATGCCGTCAGTCAGGAAATCGTCGCTCATCGCCTTCAATATTTCGTCGATCACCTTGCCGGAGACAGTTTCCTTCACTAGCTCCGATATTGCTGGTTCGATGACCTCGGGGACCTTCGCGGCGTCGAGTGCAGTCGAGAGCAACTCTCGGATCGCACGCTGCCGCGATGAGCCGTCGCGTGGTCGTTTGAGGTCGTCCTCTGGAGGGGCCATTCCGCGCGTTGGCGCCCCCCGAGGTGCCTCAAGAGCGGATCCGAGCTCGGCCAACTTGGACGAACTTGCCGCCGGCGGCACGTTCAGCATGTCGCCCGACTGAAGGTGTCCCTCGAACTTGGCTGCGTTCGCGGCCGTTCTTACCGCTATGCGCTCGTTCAGCCGCTCATCGGAATTCAGGACCCCGGCCTTGAGTTCGGCGTCCCAGATACCCGAACCGGCAGGCGGGGCCGGCGGGCGTGGTCCCGCGGGAGCGCCTGCAGGTCGCGGCCCACCCCAATCCCCGGGCGGCGGCGAAGTCCGGAAAAGATGGTCGTCCTGCTGGGTCGCCCTATCCAGCATGACCTTCGCGAACTGTATGGACACGCGGAAAACGGCTCGTTTGTATGAATTGTCGATAGCATCGTGAGCCGACCGAAGTTCGACCCGCAGGGCGTTCAAGCCGCTAGGCGCAGAACCGTAGAAGGAGAACAGCAGGACCGCGACGAAGAAGGCGCCGACGACGTCTATGCCCTTCGATGCCATCTTCGAAAGTCGAGCCACCCTTGAGGAGAGAAGCGGGAAGAAGAGCAGGTTGAAACCAAGAACGAGTATGATCGCAAGGCGCGCCTTCAGAGCGAAGGATTCAACGCGTTCAATGATGTGTCCAGCCTCGAGGCTATTGTACCAAGCAAGAACGGTGCTCAGCCGCGGTGAGAACTCCGTCAGGAAAAGGTAGAATCCGATCTGCAGCAACAGGAAACATGTCGAAACGGCGCCGGTGACCACGCAGTAAGTGGTGAGTTTCGAACCGACCTCGGCGAGAATCGCGTTGCCGCTGTGCCTTCGGCAGACCGAGCGGATCGCAAACACGGAGATAGCCGAGACGATCAATACCCCCAACGGCAACAATCCGACGAAGGAAAAACCCGCAACAAACGCAAGCCAAGCGGGGATCAATATCACTGGAAGAACAAACAGCTGCGAGAATTCCCGCAGACGAGTTGAAACGCTCAAATCCGTCTCCTCCGCTCGGCAGGCCGCTCTATTGACTTTGAACTTCTGCCGGCGCGTCAATGAGACCCCTTCCTATCCAGGCGAATTCCTTCAAGCTCAGCCGCAGCATTGCTCAGACTCTGTGCGGACCTGGTCTCGAAAGGCTAAGCAAGGACAGTCTCCTTAGGTCGGAAAAATTCGGCGCGGGACATTGTCACACGCGACGTTATTGACAACACTTGGAGCCGCCAGTAATCCTTCAAAATATACCTTTAAGTTGTAGCACACCGCGGCGAATTGTTGGAGCGGCATCGCAGGTCCGATATTACTCAGCTCGAAATTATTTCCGTACGGACCGGACGCTGGCTAGATGTGTCACTCACCTACAACCTCGACGAAGCAGCGCGTGCGACAGACGACGAGCTACAAAACCAGGCAGCGGCGAGGATAGACTAACACCACTTGGATCAGATGCCGTTGCTGTCCAACTTCATACGCTCTGCGCAAAGTCGACGAATACATGTCCTGCGTGGACGAGCCATCCAATACGTCGGGCAGCGCCTTGGCGGTCGTCTCGACGACATGAAACAGCAGCCGCGGCTGACCTGAGGACGTGTGCTTGAGGTCCCCTTGATGGCAGCCAGCATGCCCGCCGCCGTCGTTACGCCCTGACTGTCCTTGCTGTCCGCGTTGAAGTCGCAGTGGCTCAAACTATAGGAGCATCGAAAGGCGTCGATGCTCGCCTGCCGTCCACGAAGTGTTGCGGACGAGTTCACCTATCGGAAATGGAATAATGTAAAGGGAAGCGACATCCGAACCGCGCAAAAGCGAGATGAATTGCTTTCCAGACTGCAAGACTTTGGGCATTCGAACCCGAACCTCTGCCGCCGTAACGTTCATAGCTTGTCGGAAGCACACGATCTCGAACCGATCACAGCAATCAACGAGGCTTTGAAAGAGGCGATCAAGGCCGTCCCAGAAACATTTTCTGCTGTCACCTGGAGCGCCGAGCGATTTGCAGCTCGCGCTCTTGCGTGAAGCCGTATCAATCAGGTTCGATCGAAAGCCGACCTACATTTCTTTCGTTCTTAATCTGTGAGACAGTGTCGGAGGTTTGGTTCGAGCCGCCGCGAATACGTTCCGTTCGATGGAAGAATGCCAAAGTAGTCACATGCCAAAGTAGCCACACCTCTTGCGTGCCGGAGCACGCTTCTTTTTGCTGTTCATGAACGCCTGAAGATCCCTTAAGCGTATTTCAAGGTCAGGTCGAAACGAACTTGGACGCGCTGGACCGTCGGGCGCATCTCCTCAGCCGTACCGCAGCGCGTCCCTCATCTCTTCTGAGGGTAACGATGTGCTGCCTGCCGTCGCGAATTCTTTCCGCCGCTGAGCCATAGCCGGTTCGGTCATTTGCGCGCGCTAGGTGACTTCAAGATGATCGACAGGTGCGATCAGTTCGCGATCGAGCCGATGCCTGCGAAACCTGCATCTTGGGCCGAAATCTGTGTCCTCAGCTCCTACCGATCGGTCGCTCGCCGTCGCCAACGATGCTGCCTCACAGCAGTCAGCGCGCATCGAATGGAGCCAGATCTCCTTGAATGATCTTCGAGGTCGGCAGCAGCGACATTCAAATCGCGTTTTGCCGAGTATAGATGTTTAAATCACTTGGCCAAGTCGCCGGCATCTGACGAATGCTCCGCTTCGATGCTCCCGATTTACGAGCCGCGGGATCTCGGCCGCTCTGCCTATTTCCTCTTACCGGCTTATCCCAATTCCCTATGGACTCTTGGGAATTACTCTCGAAATCGGCGAGTGAGATGCCGTATAGTCGCGCGATACGCGTAAAGGGGGCTTTTCCGGTGCACGACAATTCGATGGAAAGAGCCAGATGGCTCCGCGATTTGCGGCGCTTTCTGCCTCTGCGCAGCCAATTCGTGCTCTCGGGCAATACCCGCGACCTTCAGATGCACGAAATCGTTCCGGGCGAGGTGACCGCAGCGCCCCTATCTCGGGTCTTGCCGGACGTCTTGAAGGCAGCTGGTTACGCCCAGATCGCATGGTTCGATGTTCTGAACGGGTTTAGGGATATCGAGCCGGGGGACGGAAGCTGCCTCACGCGATTGGGTCTGATGCCGACGGGTGGCGCTGCGGCAGGCGGGATCGACCTTCTGTCGACGACGCTTGAGCGGCACGTCACCGCTGAAGGACAACCCTCGGCCCTGATCGTCGACTTTGCCTCCAGACTGGTCGCCCGAAACGACGCCTTATCACCGGCCGAGCACCAGCTTTTCTCCCGGGCGCTGATCCTCTCTCATGCGGCGCGCGCGCGTCCGGCGGGCGACAAGCGCCTGCCCTTCTTCAATACGGTGGTCTGGATCGTCGACAAGGAGGGCGATCTGCCCGACTGGTTCCTGATCGGAAACCCAAAGATCAGACACATCCCTATCGGACGACCGGATCATCTTGCGAGAAAAAGCATGATCCGCTCTCTTGTCCGCGGTCTTCCGGGTGCGCAGGACGCGGAACAATCGGAATTAGAGAAGTGCACTCAAGCATTCGTGGACGAGACGGAAGGCCTTCTGTTACTGGACGTGAGCGCGGTCGCGCAGCTCGCCCGCAGCGAAGGCGTCCAGTTCGATTGGATCGGCGATGCCGTCCGGCGCTTCAAAGTGGGCGTGACCGAGGATCCATGGCGCAAGATCAGCCGCGATAAGATCAGCTCGGGCGAAGAATTCGTCGGGCGACGCGTCAAGGGACAGTCTCACGCAGTCACGCATATGCTTGATATCGTCAAGCGCGCGGTGACCGGGATCGGCCAATCGCCGCGGGGCGGCCGACCAAGAGGCGTAGTCTTCCTTGCTGGGCCCACCGGCGTCGGCAAGACGGAACTGGCGAAAACGATCACGAGCCTGCTGTTCGGCGATGAATCTGCATATATCCGCTTCGATATGTCGGAGTTTAGCGCCGAGCACTCCGATCAGCGGCTGATCGGCGCACCGCCCGGCTATATCGGATATGACGTCGGAGGCGAGCTCACGAACGCGATCCGTGAAAAGCCCTTCAGCGTCGTCCTGTTCGACGAGATCGAGAAGGCTCATCCGAGGATTCTCGACAAATTCCTTCAGGTCCTCGATGACGGCGTCCTCACCTCCGCACGAGGCGATCGCGTCTATTTCTCAGAAGCCTTCATTGTCTTCACGTCCAATCTAGGCATCTACGTACCGGGACCGTCCGGCGAGAGAATTGCCAACGTCACGCCCGAAGAGACTTTCGATGCCGTGCGCAGCAAGGTCCGAGGCGAGATTGAAAGGCACTTCAAACAGGTCCTCAACCGGCCCGAGATATTGAACCGCATCGGAGAGAACGTCATTGTTTTCGACTTCATCCGTCCCGAGGTCGCAAACGAGATATTCGATCAGATGGTCGACAATTTGCTTAAGGACGTCAATTCGCTGGGCTATGACGTGACTTTGAGTGGCGCTGCCCGTGAGCCTCTTCGCGGCCTGTGCCTGGCTGATCTTTCGAACGGCGGCCGAGGCATCCGCAACCAGGTGGAATCTCACCTCATCAACCCGCTCTCGCGGGCTCTATTCGATAACGGAGCAGGAGCCGGACGCAGATACAGGATCGAAAGCGTCCGCCCTGGTCCATCGACGACGATCGAGCTCGTAAGCGAGCCGTCCCCATGAAAAGAATGGTCAATCTGTCGCGCATCCATTTCCCGGTCACGACCTTGGGGCCCGGCCAACGGATCGGGATCTGGTTTCAAGGCTGTTCGATCCGCTGCCCAGGGTGCATCTCCATGGACACTTGGGTGCACGGACGCGGAACGACGGCCGTAGATGAGGTCGTCGAGGCGGTTTCCCCATGGCTTTCGATGGCCGACGGCATCACGATTTCGGGTGGAGAGCCTTTCGACCAGCGCGAGGCCTTGTTCGATCTCTTGGCGGGCCTGCGAACTCGAACGGACGCCGATATCCTGGTCTTTACCGGGTATTCTTGGGCCACGATCTGCGATGCGCTCGCGGCTTCACCATCGCTCATCGACGCGATCGTTTCCGGACCGTTCAATATCGAAGAGGCGCAGACCATGGCGCTTCGTGGCAGCGACAATCAGGAACTCCATCTATTGACGCCCTTGGGCCGCGCTCGGCTCGAGAGCTTCGACCGCCCCATCGGCGAAAAAGATCGCGCGCTCGACGTGATGTTCGACGATAACGGAGACGTCTGGCTTGCGGGCATTCCCGCGCGCGGCGACTTCCGGCGCCTGCAACATATTCTCGAAGGCAGCGGATCGACGCTTGGAATTTCGGAAGATACCCGTTTCCCCTCTCTTTAGAATTTAATGATGATCAGACTTTGTCCGAACTGCACCACCGAACGTCCCGTCACCGAGATCTTCTGCGAAGGCACGTTGAATGGCCAAACCTGCGGCTGGGACCTCTCGACGGTCGATATCACGCCGCGTAGTGCGACGAGACCGAAGCCGAATCCACCTGTAAATCCCTCTGCGAGCATTCCGATCTGCCGAAACGGTCATCAGGGCTCTCCCGGCGACCTGATCTGCAGCGTCTGCGGCGAGCCGATCATCGAAAGGCAAGAAGCGCCCTCACCGGCGGAACCCATGCCAGGGCCGGAACTCGCGCCCGAGGGCGAAACGATCGTGGACGGCTGGCGCCTGCAGGATCGGATCGCCTCATCCAGCGCAGTCCGCGAACGCTTCGTCGCCACGCGCGACTCGGACGGTCAACGGGGAATACTCACGCTTTACGCTATAGGCGCGGAGCCGGATCAAGCGATCTATGATTTGCTCTTAAAGCTCCCTCGAGATCACGTCCCGGAATTCTTCGCCACCGGTCGCTGGCAAGAGCGCGCCTATGAGGTCGCGGAGGAATTTAGGGGCGGCACGCTGACGGATCTCGCCGTCGATCCCGCGGATCCGGCTGCCGTAGCGAAGCTGGTCGGCGAGCTAGCGCAGGCCGTTCACGCCCTCACTGAAGCTGGATTGCGACACAGGGATCTCCGCCCTTCCGTCATCTTCGTGCGTTCAAGGGACCCGCTTGACCTCGTCATCAGTGGCTTCGGATCGGCACGGCTCTCCGAATTCGACCTCGATATCGTGTCTCCGCTCGAAACCACCCGCTATATGGCGCCCGAGGCGATAGCCGGCGGCGTCGCGCCGGCTTCTGACTGGTGGAGCATGGGGATGATCTTGCTGGAAAAGATCACCCAAGGCGCGTGTTTCGAAGGTATCAACGAGCAGGCCTTTCTGATCCACGTTTTGACCAACGGCGTACACCTGCCCGAAAGTCTGGATGAGCGGATCAACACCTTGCTTCGCGGCTTGTTGGCCCGTGACAGGCGCCAGCGCTGGCAGTGGAAGGAAATTCAGGCGTGGCTGCGCGGAGAGACCATCTCAGCTCCAGCGGCCGACCGAGCGGGCGACACAGAAGGCCACGCCTCGATTTCGCTGGGTGGCAAGCAATATCGATCTGCAAACACGTTCGCATTGGCAGCGGCTGAAGCTGCGAACTGGGACCAAGCCAAGGCCCTCGTCCTCAGAGGCGCGGTTGCAAGTTGGGCTGCCGAAGCCGGCTTCGAAGCGGCGATAGCGGCGGGCCTTCGGCAAATCCTGCGCACCGAAGATCTTCAGGAGGATTTGAAGCTTTCCATCTCTCTTAAGACGCTCAACCCGTCGATGCCTCTGATCGTCAGAGGTAATATCGTCACGCCGGGTTGGCTGCTCGATCACCCGGGCGACGGCTACAGTCTCATCACCGGCCCGGCACCCGATCTGCTCCGGAAGATTGATCCGGACGATTGGCTCTGGCGCCTGAAGGTCCGCTCCGACATGGTTCGAAAGCGGTTGGACCAGCTGGAAATCGCGGTCGACGAAGATGCTCTGCGCGTCCACCTTCTGTCGACCTCTATGGCCCGCCTGGCCGCGCTGTGGGAAGAACGGCGAAAGCTTTTCCCCGACACCGATCACGCCGGCGTGGCCGCGCTCACTGAGCGCCGCATTTCGGCGGAAGAAGATCTCCTCATCCTGCTCAGCGCGACCTCGAACCAGTTCCGCTCGGTTGCCGAGGTCATCGAAGAAGCCGAAAAGGAAGCGTCGGCGGCCGGTCTTAGCGACTTTTCCGCCGAGGAAACGACGACCCTCCTTGGCCGGCCACGTCGCGAGATCTATCAGGCGATCGACGAGCGCATACAGAACTTTGCCAGATGCGGCATCAAGGAAGTCGACGAGTGGGCGGACCAGTTCCGCCTGGACAGACGGATGCCTCTTGGGCGCGCGCTCGCCCTTCTCTGTGTGCCCTCCGAGATGTGGAAGCCGCTTCCAAAGCAAGGCTACGTCTCGACGATCTTGGACTTTTTCGCCAAGCGGATTTCGGGCGGAGTATTGCGCGGGCCGCTGACGCGCATGCTGATTGGCAAATCGGCCAGGATCGACCTCACCGAACTCAATACGTCCAGGGTGCCGGCGAGCGAGATTCTCGATCAGCTGCTTGGCCGCACGAACCGGACCGTGAACCTCGATCCAGCGGCTTTTGCCGATGATGACGGCCTTGAGCGACGATTGCGCTCGTTGCACTCCCACGCGCTGCTCTACAAGCGCGATACCGGCATCGATGGCCTGTATCTGGGATTTCCATTCCTGATCATGCGCGATCATCGGCCGAACGCGAGACCGCGGATTGCGCCGGTGCTGCTGTGGCCGGTGCACGTCAGTCCCGAGGTCGGAAATCGCGGTCATGTCACGTTGGGATACGGACGTGAGAGAAACCCAGACACGGAGATCGAGCACGTTCTCGTCAATCCGGCTCTCGAAGGAATGGTTGGCATCCCGGAGGCGAGACGTTGGCAAGAAGCGGCCAACGAGTTTCTTACCCATGCAAGCTTGTCCGTCCAGGCGGTGATGGACGCCTTCAGCCGATTGGCCCAGCCAGTCGGCAACGAATTGACGGCGCTTCCGGGCAAGGACGTCGAGGTCGCAGCGCAGGAACGTCAACTGGTACCTGCAGCCGTGCTCTTCCATCTGGCTTTCATGGGCCAGGCCGTCATGAAGGATCTCGAGACGCTCCGGGGCCTACCTCCGACAGCGACAGCGCTCGAGGCTGCGCTCCGTTTGAACGAACAGCAGGAGGCGCCTCTTGCATCGCCGCAAGTGAAGGAGGTCGACCGATACTTCACGGCCGACAGCGATCCTTCGCAGGAGGCCGCCGTCTTGGAAGCGCGTCAGGCCCCGGGACTTGTCATCGAAGGACCTCCCGGAACTGGCAAGAGCCAAACCATCGTCAATATGGTCGCAGACGCTATAGGCACGGGAAAATCACTCCTTGTGATCTGTCAGAAGCAAGCCGCTCTCGAAGTCGTGCGCAAGCGTTTGGACAAGGAGCGCCTGAGCGATCGCTTCGTCATGATCACCGACGCCAATCGCGACCGGGAGGCGATCGTGGGTGCAGTCCGTTCGCAGGTCCAGGCGTTGCACAATCTGCTTCCCGGAGTGTCTGCGGCCTGGAAGCGAGAGCGCGAGCGCCTCGCGGCGCGCATCGAGACACTCGAGATGGAGCTGGACCGCCGCCAAATCGCGCTCCATTCCATCGATGATCGGACCGGATTGTCCTATCGAGCGCTGCTCGGCGAACTGCTCGCGATCGAAGAAGGCAGAGCGAAGCCGATCGAGGCTCCTGAACTCCGGCCTTTGCTGTCGGATCTACATCCCGCAGACGTGGCAACGATCGAGGAGAATTGCGGTCCGCTCGCGAAGTTCTGGCTGTCATCGAAATTCGAAGACAATCCCCTGTCCGCCCTCAAGCCGTTCAATCCCGACCGAGGAACCGCGGCTGCACTCGCCTCGCTTCTGCAAGCATTTTTGCAAGCGGACGCCCGGCGCGAACAGGCCGATGCTGAGACGTCGAACTGCCTGACAATATCGGATGCGGCGGAATTTAGGTCCTGGCTTGTCGAAGCGGGCGAGCTCCGTTCGATCAGCGATTCGGTGTGCGCAAATCTCGCTCGATTGCGGCCGCTGTTTCGCAAGGTCGAGGATGGGGCATCGGAAGCTGCGCGTATTCTCGAGGGCCTATCGGCGATTAAGGAAATCTTCTCATCGCTCAATGGCCCAGCCTACAAGCCGAACTTTTGCTCCAAGCTGATCGCCTTGAATGAGGATGAGCTGCGCTCCGCTGGAGAGCTCGCGGGCCAGGTTCGCCTGCCGGCAAGTGCCCTACAATGGATCAACCCGCTACATTGGCTGCGAACGCGTCGTGTACGCCAGTTTCTTGCGTCGCTGCAACTCCCGCAGGATAACGACGCTATCAGCTCACTGTATTATGCGGTCGAGCTCGAATTGGCCATGCGCCAGCCGAGGCGCGAACTCGAGCACTATTTCACGACCCTGTTCGGGCGAGCCCCCAATCTGGATCTGTCGCCTGGTAAGCTCGCCGATTTCGCCGAGCGCCTTGGCTCGTTCCTCGAGGGTCTGGGGGGCCACAATTCGCTCATCGATCGGTGCCCGAGCCGGCTTGAGCTCGATAAGGCGCTCTCGGCCGGAAACACCGAAGAGCTCGGATCGTTCTTTGAGCGGGCTGATCTCGCGCTCAAAAGGCATGACATAAGAGAGCAGAGCCGCGCCGCTTTGGACCGGCTTAGGACATATTTCGACGAACTGTGGCTCGGATCGAGACGCTCGGCGATCGAGAATGGTCGCTCCAATACGAATGCCATTGACCAGATCGTGCAGGCTCTGCCGATGCTAAGCAGTTACCAGGAATATCGACTTCGATCTTCGCGGCTTGGTGACAAGGAGCGTGCCATCTTCGCAACACTCAGGTCCACGGAGTCCGAGCTGTCGAAACTGGCTTCCGAAGATCTCGACGGCTGCGTTCGCGCCACCATACGCCGCGAGGCGCATTTGGCATGGAAGGCCGGTATGGAGGGTGCGAGTCCTGACGTGTTGTTCGATGGCGATGAGGTCGAAGCCAAGGTCAAATCGCTTGCGGAAGCCGACGCGCAGATCCGGCAATACAACAGGGACCTTCTCGTCCAAGGTATCGACGCCAGCAAAGTGCGTGCGACGGTCGAGTGGGATGCGATCACCAAGCTGCGCGGCCCGCGAGCACTAAGATTGCGCGAATTCATCGATCGCGCCGCTCCGCTCGGTCTGTTCGCGCTCCGCCCCGTCTGGCTCATGACACCCGATGTCGCCAGCCGCGTGCTGCAACCTCGCGCCGGATTGTTCGATACCGTCATCTTTGACGAGGCTTCGCAGATGCCCGTTGAATATGCCTTGCCCTCTTTATTCCGAAGCAGGCTTGTTGTCGTCAGCGGCGACGAAAAGCAGATGCCGCCGACCTCATTCTTTGCGAGCAAGGTCGAGAACGACGAAGCGGCGATATTCGACGGTGAAGAACCAGAAGAAGGAGCGAGCGAGGAGGAGCGCGAGGCCTTCGCAGAGACATGGAACCGCCGAGAGATCAAGGATTGTCCCGACCTCCTCCAACTCGCCCGCTCCGCACTCCGCACCCGTACTTTGCAGGTGCACTATCGTTCGAAGTATCGGGAACTGATTTCATTCTCGAACGCCTCATTCTACAGCAACGGTCTTAGCGTCCCCGTTCGCCATCCCGAAGAAACAATCCGTAGACTCAAACCAATCGAAGTGGTGCGCTCGGACGGCACTTACAAGGCCCAGACGAACCAAAAGGAAGCCAGCGATGTCGTGGCATACCTATCCGAGCTTTGGGAGGATTCATCGCCGCCGTCGGTCGGTGTCGTCACGTTCAACCGCAAGCAGGCCGACGCCATAGAAGATGCTCTGGAAGACCGCGCCGAAAACGATGCAGCATTCCGTGAGGCACTGATGCGCGAGCGCGAACGTATGGAGCATGGCGAGGATATGGGCTTTTTCGTTAAGAACGTGGAGAACGTACAAGGCGATGAGCGTGACATCATCGTTTTCTCTACGACCTTCGGCCGCAACGAGCACGGCGTCTTCCGCAAGAGCTTCGGCGCGCTCGGACACGCAGGCGGCGAGCGCCGCCTGAACGTCGCGGTGACGCGCGCAAGAGAAAAGGTGGTCATCGCCACATCGATGCCGACGGTTGAGATATCGGACCTGCTGACGAGACGGAGCGGTCCCAGGGTGCCGCGCGACTATCTGCAAGGCTACCTTGAATATGCCAGGACCGTCTCCGACGGCCTTGCAGACTCCGGCAAGACTCTGTTGGAGCGGATGGTCACCCAACAGCGTCCCCACAACGAAGCCGGACATCACGAGGACGACGGCTTCACCAGGTCCGTCGAAGCCTTCCTGGAGGCGAATGGCTACAAGGCCAGCCGGGCTCGCGATGGCGGCGCATTCAGCCTTGATTTCGCCGTAACCGATCCGCGGACCGGCCTCTACGCGATCGGCGTCGAATGCGACGCGCCGCGACATCGATTGCTTCAGAGAGCGCGTGCTCGTGAGATCTGGCGTCCGAAGGTATTAGGGAGGGCCGTCCCATACGTTCACAGAGTTTCGTCATATGCTTGGACTCATGCGGGAGACGCCGAACGCCTGCGGCTCAAGAACGCTGTAGAATACGCGCTCCGTGGGGGAGGATTACAATGAGCGGGCCCAAAGCATTCAGGATCGTTACCCGAGCCGAGATCATCGCCATCTGTCGTCGCAACCTGGCGCGGCTCGACGCCGCGGTCGAAAGCTGGACCTCCGCGGGTAGACGCAACGGGACGATTGAGCAGAACGATATCGAAAAGGTCATAGCCCGGCGAGACGAGCTTCGCCGCCTACTCGACGCCGATCGTTTCGTCGAACTACAGAAGCAGGTCGCAGCTGAGATCGGCTTCCTTCAGGTGGACTCCGAGCGCCGCGTCGAAAGAGCTGCTGAAATAGCGGCGCGCTCGAAGCGTGATTTGAGACGCTCGAGAGCGGCAGCCGAGGCGCTGCTGCAGAGGCTGCAGGCTCTGAAAGTCGAGATTCCCGCCGACATTCGAAGCGAGCTCAGTGGTTCGAGTGCATCTTCCGAGCGCCTGGAAGCGGCTATGGCAAGAGCGTTGTTGCTGCTGCCTTCTCAGGCGGCGCCGGATACCGCGACAGACCGCCAACGCGAGCTTGCCAGTCAGCTTGGCGCCGGCGAACGTCGTGATACGTTGCGAGAATGGATTTCTCGACAACCTGAGGAGATGGAGGATCCCGCTTTGGCGCGCGTCGATGCGGTCCTGGGCGAGTTGCGCGGCCTTGGCATCGATTCTTCCCCGTTCGCAGACCGTGTCGCGCTCCTGGAAGCAGAGCCGCCGACGAGAAGACCGCTTGTCGCGGATAGCCTTTTGCTGGACCTGGCAGCGGCCGTGAAGGATGGCCGCGCCCGTGCGAAACTAGCAGACGAGCTTCGTGCGCGACGCGCCGAACTTTCTGTGATGAAGTCACCGCAGGCGGCCTCGCTGCTGAGCGAAATCGACCAGACCCTCACCTCGCCAGCTAGCAGCAACGGGCAAGAACTCGTCAAGCGCGCAGACTTTCTCATCGAGGAAGAATTCAAGGCGATGGCCGCCGAGGAACGCAGGCGTGCGGTGCTCGAAGGTCTTGCCAGCCTGGGATACGAGGTATCGGAGGGAATGGCGACCGCCTGGGTCCAGAACGGCCAGATCGTCCTGCGTAAGGCGGCCAATGCTGGCTACGGGGTAGAACTGTTGGGCGGATCGAGATCTGATCTCCTCCAGGTCCGAGTCGTCGGTATCGGCAGTTCGGCCGAAGTTCACGATGAGAATCGTGACCGCGACATGGAAACGATCTGGTGCGGCGAGTTCGATCGACTGAGGACGTTGGTCGCGAAAGCCGGCGGGAACGTTGCGATGGAATTCGCAAGGCCGGCCGGTCAATTCCCCCTGAAGATCGTCTCTGATCCGGGTGCAAGCCACGAAGCGGCTGATGCCGAAAGATTATATCGAGCACGACCACTCAACCGTCACAATTAAGAATCTGTAAGAAACCAGCCGCAGCCTAAAGGAAATAATCTTGTAGATACCGGCGACGATCACACGGCCCGAAGTATCTCTTTCGCGCGGTCGAGAGCTTCTGCGGCAACTCCTTGATAGCTATCCCTTATAATTAGACTTTCTATTGCGTCGCGCACAAATTCGGGATTTGGCTTATCGATCTGAACGACGGTTTCGATCACGTTCGGTCGACATGCGCGGATCAGGGCAGCGGAATGACCATCGCTTGCGGCAGCGATATCGAAGATATCATGCTGCCAACGGATAATGCTCACCGGAATAGCAGGAAAAGGCTTTTTGCAGAAGCAGCAAGCTCCGCATCGCTGATGCCGAACTGATGTGCGAACTCTTTTCCGCATGGACGGCTCAACTTTCCGCCGAAGAAAGCTGCCATGTGTCCGGGCACAGTCTTAGCGGCAGCCGGAAAGACAAGAAACGATCGCCTGCGCGTCCAGCTGTTTGCTGTGAGGCGCATTGATAGTGGGCAGAACGATAGCCGCGGTCTTCATATGTGATCCTTACACCCCCGAGAGCGGACGTCGGGAATCCACCGGCCGGGGTGTAATGCCGAATCCAACGGAGCCCTGACATCCACAAGAGCAATTGCCCATCAACAACAAGAGCATTAATTGAGGTCAATTCGAGTCCAACTATATGCATCCAAGAATCGTTGACCCCAATCGTCAGGGTTCGCGCTGTTCTGCTTGGCTTTCAAGCTTTTGAATGGCCTCACGCCGAAACAATGGCGGCAGCGAAATTGGCTGCGGTCACTCAAACCGAAATGGTGTTTCGCAGGGTGGCTGAACTCAAGCAACACATGCCATCGACAGAGCGCACGGGATCGTCACGTTAACGCTCAAATTCCTCGGTCGAGCGCGTTTTTCGACGAATTTCACCAGCGTCGTTGTGCGAGGTAGAGGCCATCTTAAATCGATGAAGCTGGCGCGTACCTTGGAAGACATTTGGAAGCCATCATCGGGACCGGGCGACGCAGTTTGCGGCGACGAGCGCGGTATACGGGGAACACGGCTGGCGGGGCGTCTTGTGCCAGCGCGCCACACTTGGCGGATCGAGGCTGGTTGCAACAATGCACGCAGACCTGACGTCAAACAGCAGATCAGTTTTCAGGTGATGCCGCGTGACTGCTGGCGGCGCGCAGCTGTAGCTTGCACTTCACTCGCTTCGGCGCCCGCTCCTGGCGATCCACGCCGCCTACCGTGTCGGTAACCCTCGCAACTCTTTCCGGGAGCAATGGGATCTGTGTTGATCGCCGCGCGCCGCACGTTTGCATTGGTCAATTTCGAGCGCTGCCGCGGCATCGCTGGCGGCGGCGATCCCTTGCGTTCGCTCGCGCGCCTCACGGGACTACGACTGCGTCTGCCCGCATACCAATTACAGAATACCAATTGCGAATATCAACTTTTGATTGATACAATTACACTCAACCACCGACAAATGAGGAAATTATGTCAAGGGTTGCTGCCTACCACACGGATTCGCTCGAATATCCGCCATCTCATCGCAACGTCTATCACGACCACGACAACTGCCCGGCCGGAAAACAGATCAAGCAATGGCACCGCAAAGCCGGTCAAGGTAATAGGCCGCGTTGCGATGATTGCAAGAAGCTCGGCTAAGTCGCGAATTTTCCACGCAGCACAGACTATGGATCAATGCCGAGCCAAAGGATCGGTAGGTAGATGATTCTGCGCGGCGGCGCATGTCGCCGCGCCTTTCTACCGCATGACTGTCGAAGGCGACCATAGCAAATCATCCCGTACACCCTGTACGCCTCCGCCTGCAGCAGCAGCAACGACACGTCTACGGACCAAGTCACCGCGCCACATAATATCAGTCCGCCACTCGAGCGCCAGAAAACTCGCCGTCAACGCGCACGAAATCACCTCGATCACAATTTTGCATCGGATCGCGCCACTCGCCGACACATGTGCTAACGTACAGCGTAGCGACAGATGGCGATGACACCCGCTTTGTCAAACGCCATCCGGAACTGCCCCCGTCATGGAGAACCACCCGCATTCTCGGGCTCATGATGTTGGTTGCAGATTTGCTCCGCCGCGAACGTGATAGAGAGTGGCGGAGCCGAACAGACTGCGTCAGCAGCGGGCACCTCGATGAGGCCGCTCTTTTGGTTGGTGCGGAGCCGGTAGCTGCCGCTGCGGATGGTCAGCACGTAGTTGTGGTGCAAGAGCCGGTCGAGGTGACCTTGCCCCCAAGTTTTATCCAGTCCTGAGTTCGTCCCGGCTGTTGGATTTGCCCGGTTGGGCGGTGGTAGCGACGGAGCTGGCGCGGGGCCCTCGACACAGCGCAGCGCCAGATCCCGGCGCGGGATGGCAGGTGATAGCGAACTCGGATGGCGTCTGCCATCCGATCCGCGAGTGTGGCCGTGCATCGTTGTAATCGGCGCGCCAGCATCTGAGCGCGACGCGGGCCTGGGCCAGCGAGGTAAATAGCGTCTCTTCAACAGTTCATCCCGCAGCCGGCCTTTGAAGCTCTCAATAAAGGCATTCTGCATGGGCTAGAAGTCAGGTGACGTTATGCTCCAAGGAGGAGTTGGTTTCAGGAGCGACGGCCAGCATCCGCTCGGGACTAAAATGGGAGGATCTCTTCGCTAAAGTCTGATCGATGGCTTCCCAAGCGGCCCTTGAGATCACGAACATCACCGGGCCGTGAGCTCGCTCGGTTTGCGAACTGATCGCGCCTCTCAAAATCCGATCGCGCCGTGTGGTTCAGGCATTGCGGATTTCAGCTGGCACCTCATTGGCACTTACCTCATGGCAGTTACCGTACGTGCAATCTGAACGAAGGGAGCATTCCAGCCACGACCCATCAGCCTGCCTTAGCCATTTGAGCGGCGGCTTATTACAACGCGCAACTCGGTCAGCGATAGCGTTCGTCGCTGGATCATCCGACAGAGTTGCGAACAGAACATTCGCGCCAGCCTTCGTTCCGCCCTTCGCAGGGCGCCTTTTCGTCTTCTTGGTCATCATTGTCCTCCACTCAAACAACCTTTAGAGAATCTATTGCCCCAGGGCGCTCTTGAAGCCGGTCGTAATGCCGCTGGTCAGCTGCGAAGCAATATGCGTACTTTCGCCGATTGGGATGAGGAAGTTTCCGCTCTGCGTTTTGTCGAGCGGCGCGAAGGTAACCACGAGGTCATGCTTGCGATTGCGCAAGGCGGACAGCAAGTTGCCACTTTGATTGAATGTTGCTCTCACGAGCTTCCATGCAGGAGTAATGCTTCCGCTAGTATCGATTTCGAAAGTTACTTGATGCGAAAGCACATTTTGCTTCGCGACGCTTGTGATTTGCCCTGTCGCGACGCCGTTGACCATAGCGTCGAGCCATTCCGCCAGTTTCAAGTCGCTCTGAATCAGTAATGAGTCGGTCGGCGCCGCGGTGTCACGCTCACACCTTCCGTTTGGCCCAAGATAGAGCTCGCTTACTTTGTAATAGAAATTTACCTTATCCACGCGAGTTGCGTCTGCTGATCCATTGAATGATCCGCTCAACGTGAAGATTGACGAAGGTGGCGAGGGAGGAAACCAAACAGCCGTCGGATTAGCCGTGGACTTCTCTTCAAGCTGGATAGTGAGGGCCACTTGAGCTCCCCACTTACGCAAGAATAGAGCATCGGACGAACCGGCTCTTGCATTGATAACTCTGGTAACTGCATCCTCAAGTTCGCAATGAACGCTTCGAACGATTGCCTGCACCAAAGCATTGTTGGAGGCGTATGATCCACCATTAGGAAAATCGCGAATTTCTGGGACGCGCAACCCACATCCTGCAAGCGCACAACCAGCGACAAGTGCGATCAAATTGATTCCCGGCCTCAACATGCCAAATCCCCGGGTTCAAAAATTAGCTGCGCAGGTTTCTAGAGGAGCGAGGGTCCCTCCGGTCAACCTGACCAAAATTGGTTGTTATCGAACGCCATTCGACCTGAGAGTGCAACTCGCAAAAGTAAACCTTCACGATTTGGTGCAACCCCTGTTGCGTGCCCGACACAGCACCGCGCGTTGCGCACAAAGCGGATGTTGAAACAATCAGTGCGCCTAGGATCGAATGGCTACTCGCGGATTCGTTGATGGTCGCAAGCGCTTGTCGGGGAACTGCATCACGGACGCTCGGCGACAGCCGTTTCTTGCTTTTCGAACCCATTATGTCCGCCCTTGCACTTGCCTAACTTCCCACCGCTTCAGAGCGGCGTTTGTGAAGGCGGCACTCGATACCTTGCTGCATCCCTCGACAGTGGCGCGGCAAAAGCAGTCCGTTGTGGCAGGTTCCGAGCGTGAAGTCGGCGAGTTTATCGCGCAAGTGCACCCCTTCTCCACAAGAGCGAATGGCAGGCTGCGCGTCTTTTGAAGGTCGCTCTGTACAGCGATGAAACGGCTCCGACATGTTGAAGACGCAATCGAAAAGCGGAAAGAGCTGAGTTGGTACGCTGCGTACGCAACTTTTTCTTTAGCTGCAGGCTGAATTGAACTACTTGAAGCCAGCACGCGTAGACCTCTTCGCATCACCCTCATTTCGTGAATCGGGATCATCTTTTATCCAAATCGCAAATATGTTTAGCGAGAGCCGCCAAGAGATTGGCGGTGCTTTAACCGCTATGCTCTCACTACCGCTGCCCTAACGGGCGTTTCCTCCCTTGCCGCCGGTCCCATGGATCGGCTGCTCTCTTCGGTATCGGATCAACGCTTTCATGACTGAGGAATCATAGATCAATCTGCAACTCGACGACGACGGAGGGGAAATTGTGCATCGTGGGTTGACAACTATTTATGCGACATAGAGGCGTGCATTTCAGCATTCGAGAAGTGTTGCCGGGCCAGTGGCGCTACAGTTTTGAAGTCGATGGCAAGATGATCAGTGGCAAGAGCCGAACCAAGCCTCAACCTCTCGCGGTCCGTCCGGTCAAGGATCGCATCAAACGTGAATTGAATCGCAGCACGGAACATATGAGTTGATATAGGGGCGCTCTCCTGTCCCAAATGCCATTGACGAGGTGCGAAGCCGTGGGTGCGAATATTTCAAGGCAACCTGCTTGCGTTGATTCGCGAGCCTTGAACTTCTCTCTAAGGAAATCGGCCCATGGCTAGATGCACAGCACCGGTACGAGGTCATCGCACAGCAAGCGCGGCAGCAGAGTGCCCTGCATGTAGTGGCCGCTATCGCGGCTTCAGTTACCCGTCGTATTCCCCGCCCTCCACTCCGACTTACACCCCGTCCTACCCCTCGCCGGGAGGCAGCGGCAGCGGCCGAAGCAGCAGCGGCGGCGGCGGGTCCGGCAGCCGCGTACGAGCGAGATGGTCGCGCCCCGGTTCGTCCGTGTTGTACACGCCCGCCGAAGTGCGGGCACTCACGCCCATCCGCGAGAACGTCGAGAAACAAGCGTCCCTTGACCGTCGGGACGTCTTTCTCTGCCATGCGTGGGACGACCGGCAGGGTGCTGCCAAGGAACTGCACGATTTGCTCGAAGCGCGCGGTGTCAAGGTCTGGTTCAGCGAGAAGGACGTAGACCTCGGCGTGCCGTTGCTCCGCGCCATCGACAAGGGCTTGGCGAATTCGCGGATTGGGATCGTGCTGGTCACCCCCGCGCTGCTGCTCCGCCTCCCAAAAGAAGGCATCGCCGACAAAGAACTTTCGGCGCTCCTCGCTGGTGAGCGTCTCGTTCCCGTCGTGCACCAGACGACGTATGAAGCTCTCCGCGAGGTTAGCCCTCTGCTCGCTTCGAGAACCGGCCTAGACACCGCAGAAGCACCTATGGCGGACGTCGCTGCCAAGCTCGCCGAGGTCGTCCTATTGCCCTGATGGCCGCTCCACGCACAAGCGTTCCGGGCGCTGCCGCGCGAGTCATGCCACAGGCAAAGACGTCTCGTCGACGTGCACACTACTTTTGGCTATCCGGAGACCCACGGACGTGCTCTCCACCAGTAGTTGCGCTTAGTAACGGACGGGCTGGGGAGGCTCTTTAATGAGGAATTTGGGAATAGTGGCGCTCGCCGCCACCTTAGATGGTTGTGCGTCGTCGGCTGCCGATATCACGCCGAACTACGTTTCACCTGTGATGTATCAGTCCTACACCCGCCAACAGCTCGCCCTGGAGGCGCAGGGCGTATCTGCGCGCGCAGCTGCCCTCTCGGGTGCTCAGGACAGTCAGCGCACAAAGGATACAATAGCGACGACAGCCGCAGTCATCGTTTTCTGGCCCGCAGCGTTCCTAGTTGGCCGTGACAAGCAGACCGCAGCCGAGCTCGGTCAGATGAAGGATCAGATGGTCGCAATCGAACAAGCCTCGATCGCTAAGAAGTGCAATATCCAGTTTCAGAATAAGCCGCCGCCGGGAACAACCTAACGCAGTCCGTTTTTTCGACACCCCACGCGGAGCACCCGCCGAGTTGAACGCCGCGCCATGACCATCCCGCTCATCTCCGCCATTTCCCTATTGCTTTGTGTTGCGGGCCCGGCAGCCGCCGAATGCGGAGAACGGGGCGGCCCCGGTTATCGTGGCCCGAATGGCAAATGCGTCGGATGGGCTGAGATAGGCCGCATATGCGGCAATCCGCCCGCAACTCGATGTAGGCCTGAGGCAGTTGCGCCGCACGCAACTGATGCAGCCGGCCACGGTGCGAAGATTGAAGAGCTGCGCCAGCCGCAGAAGAAGTAACGGGCTCCCGCGCCACCAAGTAGCAGAAGGGCTACCGGGGGTCTGCCTGGCGTTGGACTTAGATTTGGTGATTTTGATCAGCGTCCTCCGGGTTAGAGCCGAGCCAGTGTCCTGAGCAGTTGCTCGGCTTGTTTTTCAATGACATCTAAATTCATGCCCTCGAGAACACACGACGTAAAAATTGGGGCGCGCATGCCCGCCTATAGAGAGCAAGGCGGTTAGGGTGCCGCATGATCCGAGATGCATCACAAATGAACCCATTGAGTTGATCTGTAGCTTAGCCGAGCAAATGTGGAGGGTAGTATGGCCCTGCACTTCAGCCGCGTCGACACCGGCGATCTGAAGCTATGGATCGCAAGCAGTGACGACTATTCATTCGTTATCAGCGACGAGAGCCGAAGCGGACCTGGCTTGCGTGGAGAACCCGGCTTTGTTGCGTCATATCGGCCAGACTTTCTGAATAAGCCCGCGGCTCAGGTGCCCGGATCGCCCTTCGGAGCATTTGCTGAAGCCGAACGTGCCTGCAATGCGTTCCTCGGCCACCCAATTATGGAGGGATGACGACCCGAGGCCGGTCGAGTGCGGTCCAAAAAGCCGCGTAGTGCATGCGTACGAAAAGCCTGCGATCGGACCGCTAAAGCATGATCCGGAAAAGTGCGAAGCGGTTTTCCGAAAAGATCACGCTCAAACAAAGAGCTAAAGCGCGATGACGATTCAACCTAATCACATCGCGCTTTAGAGGCGCGCCCCCTCGCTCAGCGCTTCTTGACTGCCGGTGATGAAGGGGATCAATCGGATCCGCTGACTGTTTGAAGAGCAGCCGAGCAGGAAAGCGGCGCGGACAGGCCCGGGAAAGCCAAAAAAGAGCAAAGTAAGGCAGGATTACTGATTGAAGCTGGCGCCCCTCGGCGCATAGTCACGCAATGATCGAGCAACGACCAGCTTTCATGGCTTGTAAAAACCCCGGCTCCGGCTGGAGGATCGATATTCTGTGGGCCGACGGCGAAACTGAAGTCATCAAGGGGTTTGTCACGGAGCATGACGCGACAAAGTGGATTTCTGAGCATTCGCTGACGTGCCAACAAAACACGAGCCAACAGCGCTAGCGGTGCGGCCAAGTTTCTGAGCGATCTCGCGCTGCGCGAGTTCAGCTTCGCGGATCATTTGTAGCAGGCGCTGTTCTTCCTCTTCTGCCACAATTGGCAAGACGTTCTCCGAATTGTTTGGTTCTGGAAATGCCTACGCCGCTGACTCGACGAAGGGAGGCAGAGCCGAGCGGACGGCCTCAGCGGCGGGCGCCCCGATGAGGCCCCTCTTTCGCTTGGCGCAGAGCGAGCAGCTGTTGCAGCGGATAATGATCCTGTAGCTGTGGTGCAAGAGCCGGTCCAGAGTCGACGGCAACCTCGGATCAGCGAACACGGTGCCTCCTTCGGCAACGCTAGCATGGCGCCGATTTCGTGGCGACGGCCGACCAGCTGGAAGAACAGATGCGCCGCGTCGGGCTCTGGCTTCACTCAAGTAAGTCAGTGACCTGGAGATTGACCGGCGTAATTCAGCGCGCAGCATTTGATGCCTTCTTAAACCTATCAATGATATCAGAACGTTCCCGCTCCATCGTCGCCAGTACAAGCATTTGGATGGGTCTTCCGCAGCGACGAGACAAGCGGCAGCCCGCCACGACCTCCTGGAGATCCTCGAGGATCGCTACCGCCGCCGCTCCACCATCGTGACCGGCGAGCTTCCCGTCGATCAATGGCACGCACTGATCGGCGATCCCACCTACGCCGACACCGTCCTCGGCCGCCTGGTCCACAAGGCCCACCGGATCGATCTCAACGGCGAGAGCATGCGGCGAAGCTGCAAACCCGGCCGAGAGGCCTAGTAGGTGGCGCTGCGGACATGTGGCATGAAATCATCGCGGCGGAAGGAAGCCGCGAACGCAGCTTGCAGCGTCTCGGCCGACAGAGGAGAAATCCAGGGCAGTCTCCCTAACCAACGCACCCGGCCAACCTCGCAAATTGCTCTCAGAGCATCCGGATTCTTTTCCCCAACAAAGGCAATTCCGAGCACATCGATCTGACGTCTTCGGAGAGCCTCTATGGATAAGAGCGCGGAATTGGTCGTCCCGAGCGCCGTGCTAGCGCAGAGCACAACAGGGAGCCGCCAACGCTCGAAGACGTCAATGTAAAGGGTACCGCAGTTCAGCGGCTCCATCAGTCCGCCGGTCCCCTCGATCACCAGCGGCTGCTCACCGGAGGCCGGCACGTCGAGCGAATCCGTGTCGATACGAACCTCGTCGACCTCTGAGAAACCGTCGGACGAGCCGACCGCATGCAGGCGATAACGCTCTGGCAAGATTCGTTCGGCTGAAAGACCACCGAGCCGAGCGACGCACTCAGTATCGGTCTCTCCTTCCAGGCGAGCCTCAATCGGTTTCCAAAACTTCGCACCGAGGAGATTAACGAGCCCTGCGCAGAAAACCGTCTTTCCAATCCCGGCGCCCGTACCCGCCACCACAATCCGCTGCGGGCTCATCGAGCCTGACCTCTTGTCCCTTCGTCCAAAATATTCAGTATGGTCCTCACGTCTCCTCCCCATGACATTCAGCGTCGGTGAAACTCAAAAATATGGCCAATCGAGAAGGCCGCCTGTCGTTTGTGACGATCCGGCAGCCTACAATCGCGGTACGGTGATCCGGTCCCAATGGAGCACAGGTGGCTCAGTCGCCCTTTCACCTCGCCTCACTGATTTGCACAGCGGCGCGGAGTTAGGGCCATCGCACTGGGCCAAAAGGGGCCTCCCCGTATGACAGAGATTGAGCTTCGAAATTTGTCGCGCGTAGACCGCCTCTTCCCAGAGTTGAACTTGCTGTGTTGTGTCAGGTTAAGATTGCTATCGGCCTACAAATATTGTCCCGATCGTACGAAGACATCCACGTCAGGCAGGATGTGTCCTTACAGATGCAGAACGGTACGCTTCGGACATAAGTCCCGCGCGAAAATGGCTGAGTTCGCCTGCTCTAATAGCGAAGACGTGCTGCATGGCCCTGACATTCACAAGTTCGCAATGGCTCAACGAAGGGATTTGTTGCTCGTTCTCAGCTTCTGCGCGACGCACTGTCCTATGAAGAGGCCAAGCCGGCTCGCTGGTTCCTCGAATCAGCTGCCGCGGAGGTCCCCGCAAAGAGCTACCCGCCTGCGCCCAAAAGAATACGGCGCGCGAGGCCAAAGCAAACTTTCTGTCGCCTTCACAGCATTGCGTGGGGCTTGATCTCGCTATAGGAACGCCCCGAGGCTACTGCGTCACGCTTATCGATCATCATGATTCGTCACATTGTCTTCTTCACAGCCAAGGATGAGGCCGGTATCGACCAGATCGTCGAAGGTCTGTCGATACTCACCTCAATACCTTATGCGCGCCGGCTCGAGATTGCGCTCAACCGCAAGAGCGATCAACTCGGCAACGATATCGACGTCGTTGTGTATGGTGAGTTCGACAGCGAGAGCGATCTGGCTGCATACAAATCGCACGATTTGTATCGAGAAGCGATCCGGCGCGTACGACCACTCCGGGAGCTGCGGCTTGCCGCTGACTACGAGCCATCAACAGATGTGCATTTCGCCGGGATGTCAGGGTTAGCCCAGATAGCACGGCCCAGGCGACCACCTGGCCGCGGATAACCCGATGAGTAGTCTAAGCGCGCCGCCGACGGGACGAAAACTGCTCATTTTCAGGACGGCATCACCTTTAGTGCGGGCTTCACAACGTGCTGCCCTTCGGTAACAGATAACCTCATGCACGTCCTGGAGATGCCGTGGATTGATCCAGTCAAGGCGTTGCGATGCTTTGCGCAGCGGCCGCACCTTACCTTTCTCGATAGTGCGGCAGAGCATGAGGTGCTTGGGCGCTACTCCTATCTGGCCTGCGAGCCGTTCAGCACATATTTTGTGTCGGATGGACAGGCTAGTTGGAACGGGAAGATCGTTGCTGGTGATCCATGGGCCGTCCTCCGCAACCTTCTAGCCAGATATCGAGAGGCGCATCGCCCCGATCTCCCGCCGTTCCAGGGCGGCGCTGCCGGCTTCCTTGGTTACGATCTGAACCGAACGCTGGAGCGGCTGCCGCGGCCGTCGATTGTCGGTCTGCAATTGCCTCAAGCGGTACTAAATTTCTATGACGTGGTGGTCAGTTTCGATCACCGGGACCGCAAGTGCTGGATCGTCTCGACCGGATGGCCGGAGCAGGACTCCGCTCGGCGAACCGAGCGTGCGCGCCGTCGCGCCGACGAGTTTGCGGCGCTGCTAGTCAGGCCAAGGTTGCCGCCGCTCACCATTCCCAGCACTGCGGGCGCATGGCATTCGAACTTTGGCCGAGAAGGCTTCATCGCGGCGGTCCAGCGCGTCGTCGAGTTGATTCTGGCCGGGGATATATTCCAAGCGAACATCGCACAACGCTTTAGTGCCAAGATATCGCCCCTGTTCGATCCCCTCACCTTCTATTGCCAGCTGCGGTTATCGAACCCGGCACCATTCGCTGCCCTCTTGCGCTACGACAAGATGACGATTGCATCGAGCTCTCCTGAGCGGTTTCTGAAGCTCGACGGACGACAGGTCGAAACTCGCCCCATCAAGGGAACAATCGCGCGCGCCGTGGATCCGAAGGAAGATCGGCGCCGCGCCGAAATCCTCCTTGCATCCGAAAAGGACCGCGCCGAGAATATCATGATCGTCGACCTGCTGCGCAACGATCTGTCTCGCGTTTGTACGGACAATTCGGTCGAGGTTACGGCATTATGCAACCTCGAATCCTACGCTTCAGTGCACCACCTCGTCTCGGTTGTCAGGGGCGCACTTGCTGCAAATCAAGACGCCGTCGGTCTGCTTCGCGCCTGCTTTCCAGGCGGCTCCGTGACCGGAGCTCCGAAGGTGCGAGCAATGGAAATCATTGCGGACATTGAGCAAGTGGCGCGAGAGGTCTATTGCGGGGCGATTGGCTTCATCGGATTCAATGGACAGATGGATACCAACATTGCGATCCGCACCGTAATGATTGACGACGACCAGGCTGTGTTTCATGCAGGGGGCGGAATAACGGCGATGTCGGATCCGGAAGCCGAATATGAAGAGACGCTTGCCAAGGCCCAGCGACTGTTCGATGCCTTTAATGCCGATCCGTCCGGTGTATTTTGATCTTCATCATCGACAATTACGACTCCTTCGTTTTCAATATTGCGCGCTACTTCCGCAAGCTTGGTGCAGAAACCAAAGTTGTCCGGAATGACGCGATCCGCTGCGCCGATCTTGTTGCGTTCAAGCCACGGGCGATCGTCATCTCTCCCGGCCCCTGCACACCAATGGAGGCCGGGATATCCACAGCGGTTGTCCGCGAACTTTCGGGCCACATCCCAATTCTCGGCATCTGTCTTGGGCACCAGTGTATTGGGAGCGTTTTCGGCGGCCGGGTTGTGCGCGCCCGTTGTCCGATGCACGGCCGGGCTTCCGACATAGCTCACGATGGCCGAGGATTATTCAAAGAGCTCCCGTCTCCACTTTCTGTTGGACGCTACCATTCTCTGGCGATTGAACTCGGTGAGGCGGACGCGTCGCCTCTCGCGGTGACAGCCCGTTCAAATGAAGGTGAAATTATGGCTTTGTCCCATCGGCATCACCCAACCCACGGCCTGCAGTTCCACCCGGAGTCAGTACTTACCGATCAAGGTGACGCGCTGCTTATGAATTTCTTGCGCTTAGCGGAGAGTTTCCGAGCGTGAAGCCGGAGAGTTTATCGCGCAAGTGGCGCCTACTCCGCAAGATCGAATGGCAGGCTGCGTGCCTTTCGAATCTAGCCCTGTAAAACGACGAAACAGCTTCGACCTGTTGAAGGTGTAACCGAAAAGAAGAGCTCGGTTTGTACGCCGCGTACGCAACTTTTGCTTTTGCTACAGGCTGAATTGAATTACTTGAAGCCAGCACGCGTAGACCTCGCATCACCTTCATTCGGTGAATCGGGATCATCTTCTAGCCAAATTGCAAATTTGTTTTGCGAGATCCGCCAGGAGATTGGCGGTGCCTAAGCGGTATACTCTCCTACCGCTGCCCTAACGGGCGTTTCCTCCCTTGACTTGGCCGCCGGTCCTATGGATCGGCGGCTCACTTCGGTATCGGGTCAACGCTTTCAGGATTGAGGGAATCATAGATCAATCTGGAGCTCGACGACGACGGCGCTGGGGGCCATTGTGTATCGGGATTGAAACTATTTATGCAGCATAGAGGTGTGCAATTCAGCATTCGAGAAGTATTGTCGGGCGAGTGGCGCTACAGTTTTGAACTCGATGGCAAGACGATCAGTGGCCGAACCCGAACGAGGTTGGAGCTTCTTGCGGTTCGTCGGGTCAAAGATCGCATCAATCGTGAATTGAATCGCGCACGGAACATGTGAGTTGATATAGCCTCTTCCTTGGCGCGTTCGCGATCGCGATACTCTCGTTCGTTCTCGAAAGCGAGTGCGGCCTTCCGGTCGGCGGTTCTCTTCAGATGCTTCTGCGCCTTGCGGCTCGGCGACTTGCGGTATGCCTTCTTCCAACTGTCGTCTATGGCGAGACCAGCAGGCAGTTCGTGCGTTTTCCTTGAACTTCCCGCTTGAGCCCACGGGACGCTTCAGAACGACGCCCGGTGCCGCCGTGGTTCCTGCGATGACGTCTGGATCCTCACTTTCCTTTGCCGCGCCCTGATGGAAAAGATTGCTGTCCGAGCCCCAGGCTTTCAGAGCCAGCCTTCATCGACGGAGCCGCGATCGCCAAGTCGAAGAAGCCGAGCGGGGTTTGGTAAGTCTTCAGCTTCCTAGCCATGCCTAAAGCGCGGCGGGACACTTGACGGGAGACGGACGCAGAAAGCCTTTCCAGTTGGCACGGGGCGCCATGAACCGATACTCCGTTTCGGGGCGGGTCTAAATTCAAGACGGCTATCTAAACCCGGTTCCGACTGAGCAGGTCTCAAAAACAGCGATGTCGTCGGCTTTTGCCGCACCGCACAAAAAATTGCGGTGCTAGACTTATTCAACCCTCCGTCTCTCCCGGTTGACCTACACAGCCGTTCACTTATTGTTCCGCGCTGATTAAATCACCACTAAGTCCCCCCTCTGTTTGCAGCGGCATTCCATGAGAGTTGATGCACGTGAGCTATTCAAACATGTCACCGCCGAAAAGTCCGAACTCTATCGGAAGATCATGGATGCGTTCGCCGCGGCCAAGCGACAGTTCCGTCTCCATCTCAGACCCGACGAAGTTCTTGGTGAAGCGCAGTGGAATGCCGCACCTCCCAGGATCGAAGATCTTCAGGGCGCATTGGCGCAACTAACCGAATGGGGCAATCTCGAGTCGCAGCCTGACACGGCCCGTGTCGCTAGCATCAGCGATTTCTATCGTGCGCGTTTCCTCTATCGTCTTTCTGAAGGCGGGGAGGCGGTCGAGTCAGCCCTTGCTGTATTCAGCCAAGCACTAAGGCGGCGAGCCGAGCTGCAGAGCGTTGCGCTCGAAGACATCGCAAAGCAGCTGCAGGTTCTACGAAACCTCGCGCAAGAACCGGTGTTCGACGCCGCGAAAATTCATGAGACGCTGCGTGATTTGGTTCGAGTCTTCGAAGGTCTCGCCGAAAACGCCCAAGCGTTCATGGTTAGCATCGGACGCAGCATCGAGCTTCAACATTCGGATACAAACGCAATTATCGCCTACAAGAAGAGATTGATTGACTATCTTGATCGATTCATCGGTGACCTTGTCAGCCGCTCGGGTGGTATTGCGCAGCATCTTGTCGCGCTTGACCCAGTCATTAGCCCCCTTCTGCAGCAGGCGTCACAACGCGAATCGCGAGACGCGGCTCCTGTACAAGAAAACGAACAGGAAAAGCCTTCAACGCAGTCGCTTGATGCTTGGACAGAGCGATGGAAGGGACTGCGAGGATGGTTTGTCAGCGCGGGAAATGATCCGCCGCAAGGCGAAGTGTTAAGATCGAGGGCTCGATCTGCTATCCCGCATCTGCTCGCGGTCATCGCTGCATTGAACGAACGCCGCAGCGGTCGCAGCGATCGATCCGCGGACTTTCGTGTCCTTGCCCATTGGTTTGCGGATTGCGCCAGCGAGGACGAGGCACATCGGCTTGCCCGCGCTGCGTTCGCACTCAATCCGGCCCGGCACTTCCTGATCGGCGCGGAAACAAGCGATCTGCCGGCTACGACGCCTTGGAATGATGCTCCGCCCGTGCGCATACACCCGCGCTTGCGCGAATATGGCGAGATGGCTCCGCGTGGCCCGCTCCCGCGCGTGCAGGATCGTCAAGCCGAGCGAGAACGACTCCAGGCGCAATTGACGGAAGAAGATCGTGAAATCCAGGAGGCGCGCTCGCGGCTCGCGAGCGGCGAGCCCACGCGTCTGTCCGAGCTCGGCGAGCTCGATCGTCACGGGTTCCACCTGTTTCTCACCCTGCTAGGTGAAACGCTTCCAGCGCAGACACACCCCGACGAGGTTGTCGAACGACAAACTGGCGACGGCCTGTTGCGGGTCCGCCTGGAGCCGCTCGACGCAGACTCGACTGCAGAGATCGCAACCGAAACAGGGCTGTTCACCGGTCGCGACCACCTTCTCACCGTGACGTCGATGGAAGCGCGACATGAGTAGCGTGACGGAACAGCAGGACGGTCAAATCCGGCGTGGCGACGCCGGACACCCGGATGGCAAGGCGACCCGCGTCCAGAGCCAGCACATTGGACTGCATCAAGCACGCTACGTGCGAGAGGAGATTTCAACCGCGCTTCGCGCTCTCTTAATGACACCGCTGATGACGTCAGCGCATCCTGATTTCACGGCTGTACGTCGACATTGCGAAACCCTCAGAGAATGGTTCGCGCGCGAAACGGGATGGATACTGAATGTCGAGCGCGACTGCGCTCGTCTCTTCAAGCGTCCTGCTGATCTTCTCGATTCCACGCGTGGCTTCCCGGATTACGATAGACGCCGCTATATCCTGTTCTGCTTGGCGTGCGCCGTCCTTGAGCGCGCCGATCCGCAGATCACGCTCCGCGTTCTTGGCGATCGGCTGCTTGCATTCGCCGCGGAGCCTTCACTGAATGCCTTTGGCTTCAGTTTCACGCTGCAGACGCACCACGAACGACGCGAACTTGTGGCCGTCTGTCGCCATCTTTTAGACATTGGTGTTCTCGTTCGCGTCGCGGGTGAGGAAGAGGGCTTCGTGCATCACGTTTCCGAGACTTCCGAACATCTGCATGATGCGCTCTATGACATCCAGCGTCGCGTCCTCGCCGGGATTCTTGCCGCAGTACGCGGTCCTTCAACATGGGCCGCAGAAGAAGCGCCGCAGGATGTAGAACAGCGGTTGCAATCGCTTACCGCTGAACATGTGCCGGACAGCGACGACGGCCGCAGGACCGCTACACGGCGTGACCTGTCGCGACGCCTCCTCGACGATCCGGTCGTGTACACCGACTCACTCGATCCAGTGACGCGCGCGTACTTCTTAAATCAGCGTGGCCCGATGGGAGCTCGCCTTGCGGAAGCTGCTGGTCTCGTTCCCGAACAGCGCGCGGAGGGATTGGCGCTTGCTGACGAAACCGGAACGCTTACCGATCTTTCCATGCCGGCGGAAGGCACCGAGGCGCACGTCACGCTCCTGGTAGCTGAGCATCTTGCGGGTACGCTCCGCGATGGAGGCGAGCCTGAACATCAGATCTCAACTGAAGTCGACATCACGAATTTCATAGAGAGGGTGCGAGAACGCTATGGCCGTTATTGGCGAAAATCTGCACGGGAACCAGGCATGCAACGTGAACTGGCACGTATCGCATTGGAGCGGTTGCGCAAGCTTCGTTTGATCTCAATGTCGGCGAACGGTGTCCGTCCGTTGCCTGCAATAAGTCGCTTCGCCGTCGGACAGGCGGAGATTCGGGAAGCCGGCACGGCGCGCAAATCAGCCGGCCAGCAAGATCACGATGCGCAATAACGGAGCCCAGCCGGACCTGCCCGCTCCCGCCCGCGAGCGGTGGCAGCCGCTTCGCCTCGGATTGGTCGATCTCTTTCACTACGACAGCGAGGAGTTCTGGTTTCGCGATGGACACCTGCTGCTTCGTGGGAACAACGGGACCGGAAAGTCCAAGGTGCTCTCCTTGTCGCTTCCATTTCTGTTTGATGCCCAGCTGAAATCGTCCAGAGTCGAACCGGACGGCGACACGACGAAGAAGATGGCCTGGAATCTGCTGCTCGGGAAGCACGAGCGCCGGATGGGTTACACCTGGATTGAATTCGGGCGCTTGTCAGAGGACGGACAGCCACGGTACCTCACTCTGGGCAGTGGTCTGTTGGCGGTCGCGGCACGGCCGAACGTCGATAGCTGGTTCTTCATTCTTGACGGTCAGCGCATTGGTGAAGACGTGTGGCTCACGAGCCCGCATCGCGTTGTGCTGACCAAGGAGAAGCTTCGAGAGACCCTGGCCGATCATGGGCAAGTCTACGACACGGCGGCCAGCTATCGCCGTGCGGTAGACGAACATCTCTTCCAATTGGGTCATGCGCGCTATTCGGCGTTGATGGACACACTGATCCAGCTTCGGCAACCGCAGCTATCGAAGAAGCCGGATGAAGGTAGTTTGTCGGCCGCGTTGACGGAAGCACTCCCTCCCCTGTCCACCGATCTTTTGACCGACGTGGCCGATGCGTTCAACCAACTTGAGGAAGACCGTCGCCAGCTGCAGGACTACCAAGCGCTCGCTCGTTGCGTCGGTCAGTTTACGGATCGGTATCGGACTTACGCTAGGACGCAAACACGACGACAGGCGCGAGGTCTGCGTAGCGCGCAAACAGGCTTCGACAATGCCAGTCGTGCGGCTAATGAGGCTCGCTCTGAGCTCGCAGCTCTAGAAGCGGCGGAGGAAGAGGCTAATGGCGCCCATGGCGCTGCAGAAGAGATCGTGGCCACAAACCGAACGCGCTGGGAAGTGCTGCTATCTGACCCGGCGAACAAGGACGCAAATCGACTGGATTCTGCCGCAAGAGAAGCGAGCGATCGCAAACGTGAGGCCGAACAGGCCAACGCAAGGTCAGCGGCATCGAAGAGCCGCTTTGTCAGCGAACAAAGCGCTACATTTGAACGGGGCGAACGCGTCGCCAGCATAGGCGGCCAGGTACTTGAGGTTAGAGAAGCCGCCTTGCCGCTCGCTCAGCTCAGTGGCACCGACCAACAGTGGAACCAGGGACCTCTGACCGGGTCGGATATCGCCGAGCTCGCTGAATTGAACGAGCTGGCTTGCGAAGCTGCAAAAAGCGATCTGCAGCAAATCATTGAGCGACGTCGTGGACAGGTTGCGCATGTGAGGAGTCTACGGGGAGCCGTCGACGAGGCCGAGCGGGATCATGACGCGAAGGATCGGTCACATCAGGAGCGGCAGGAGGAAGCGAAGGCAGCCCAGGCCCGACGTGATGCAGCGGATCAGGCCGTGGAAAGTGAGGGACGTGCACATCTTGATGCCTGGGCGACGCACTTTGGTACGCTGCAGCAATTGACGTTGCGAGACGCACAAGGATCGCTGAATTTGCTCGCGACGTGGGTTGTTACCCTGGAGGGGGAGAACCCGGCGCGCGGTTCGTTGCAAGAAGCTCAGCAGGTCGCCAGCGAGCGCCTTGCCACGCGCCGTTCGGCGCTCATCGCTGAACGACGGGCAATCGAGAACGAAGAGGCGGATCTAACGGCCGAGCGTGAGCGCCTTGAAAAAGGCGTGGACGCTGTACCGTCCATTCCGCCATTTCGCGCGGCGGGGGTTCGAGTTGACCGCAGTGGCGCGCCTCTGTGGCAGCTGGTTGATTTCCACGAGCGTCTTGATACCTCGGAGCGCGCCGGCCTCGAAGCCGCACTTGAGGCATCGGGACTTCTCGATGCATGGGTCGAGCCTGACGGAACTGTGCACATTCCGAGTGGGCCGCGACGGCTCCATGATACGGAACTCGTTGGACGTCCGTGTCAGGTGGAAACGTTGGCGCACTGGCTGCAGCCTGCGGGAGATCAAGTCTCGGCGGACATTGTCACAAGCCTGCTACTTGGCATGAGCTGCACGGAGCAAGATAGCGGCGAGGCGGAGACCTGGCTATCGCCGACCGGATGCTTCCGAATTGGCGCGCTCTCCGGCGCCTGGTCCAAACCCATTGCAATCTATATAGGTTATGCCGCCCGCGCTGCGGCTCGCGCGCGCCGGCTTGAGGCTATCTCGGTCAGGCTTGACGAGCTCGCTCAAGCACGAGCTGCTCTCGAAGATCGCTTTTCGGAGCAAGCGCGCGACCAAGAGCGTGCCGCGGAGGAGTGGCGTGGTGCCCCTGGAGACGATTCATTGCGAGCCTGCCACGCCGAAGTAACATCGGCTGCCCGTGAATTTACCTCGGCTTCCGGTCGGCTCGAGCAAGCCGCGCAAAGACTGGCGGAATCTGTCGAGCGCCGAAGCAGTGCGCGCTCGATCCTGCATAAGGACGCTCAGGACCTGCATCTTCCCGACGACTACGCTCAATTGAACGCCGTCGACACCACGCTTGCGCAGCTGACGGAAAAGGTATTTGCGCTCGCTCATGCGGCTCGCGAGTTGCGCCAGGCTCAATCGGAATTGCTGAAACAACAGAACCGTGAACGAGATGCCAAACAAGAAGCGGACGCAAATATTGCGCACGCAATCGAGCAGGGGCGCAATGCCAGCGAGGCGAGGATACGGCTGGAGACGCTGCAAGAAACCGTAGGCGCGAAGGTTGCCGAATTACAAGCCAAGCTTGAGACCGCCCGAACCGCGCTCGAGCTCAGCGAAGCTGATTTGAAGAGAAAGGGAGCAATTGCCCGAAGCGCGAGTGAGGAACGGGCGCGGGCGGAGCAAAAAGTGACCTCAGCCGACGAGCTATTGCAGGAGCGGATTGCAGGGCGTCAACAAGCCGTTGCTCGATTGCAGGGATTTGCTGCAACCGACCTTCTGCCGATCGCCCTTCCTGAAATTGACCTACCTGACTCTCGAGCAGCATGGACGATTGAGCCGGCGCTGACGCTCGCGCGCCGAGCCGAACAGGCCCTATCAGACGTTCCGCATGATGATGAGGCGTGGAAGCGGATCCAAAGTCATCTCTCTGTGGATTACACCGAACTCAGCCGCGCCCTTAGCGCGCTCGGTCACCAGGCCCAAATGGACCAAACGGCCGACTATGGACTGGTGGTCACTGTCGTCTATCAAAATCGGCCGGAAAGGCCGGATCGGCTTACGGAACGGCTCAAGCATGAAATTGCTCAGCGTCGGGAGCTGCTGACGGCACGCGAGCGAGAGATACTGGAAAATCACCTCCAGGCCGAGATTGCCGCGGCGATCCAGCGATTGATGCAGGATGCAGCTCGGAAAGTCGATGCCATCAACGAGGAGCTGTACAAGCGACCAACGTCGACCGGAGTCCGCTTCAGGCTGCAGTGGCTTCCGCTGGCCGAGGGGGCCGAGGGGGCGCCCGTTGGATTGGATGCTGCCCGAAAGCGGCTGTTGAACACAAGCACGGATCTTTGGAGTCCCGAGGACCGCAGCGTGGTCGGAGCCATGTTGCAGGATCGAATCGATATCGAGCGGGCGAATGCGGATTCGACGACGGGCGGTAGCCTTCTCGATCAATTGAGCCGAGCTCTCGACTATCGTCATTGGCACCGGTTCACCGTCCAACGTTGGCAGGACAAGCAGTGGCGCAAGCTGTCCGGGCCTGCATCGAGCGGCGAACGCGCGCTTGGCCTGACGGTCCCGTTGTTCGCGGCGGTCGCCAGCTTTTATAGCCAGAGCGGCTCGCCCCACTCTCCGCGCCTCGTGTTGCTCGACGAGGTTTTTGCCGGCATTGACGATTCTGCGCGGGCCCACTGCATGGCATTGATTCGTGAGTTCGACCTCGACTTCGTCGTAACAAGCGAACGCGAGTGGGGGTGCTATGCTGAACTACCCGGCGTCTCGATCTGCCACCTTCAGAGAATTGAGAATATCGATGCAGTACACGTCTCCCGTTGGACCTGGGATGGCCGCGCCAAGCAGCGTGAAAATGATCCAAATCGAAGGTTTGCAGGCGCATGATTGAAGGGGACGGCCGTCTCCAGCGTCTGCTCGGCGGCGATGCGCGGGCTCCGCTTAGAAAGCGTCTTCGACAGCGCTTCGAGCGAGGCCCCGTGGATGGAAAGATACAGGGGTTTCGGCTTTCGAATCTCAGCAGCGCCGAGCATGCGGCACTTGCCGGGCTGATGGGTCGACCGACTCGTTTCTCAAGTTCCATGCAGGTCGATGTGCAAATGATCGACGCCGCCTTGAGCCGAGCAGGTGTCGCACCGTCACTGCGCGACGCGCTGGAATCAATAGACGGTCCGATCATTCACGCAGAGACGGCTCGGGCCGAGTTGAGAGCAGGATGGTCGAAGGCGCTGTCTGGCGCAACCCATCAGGATCTTTCGAGCTTTCTCCAAACGCCCTTCGGGATGGGCCTGGTGAAGCGGCTCTCGAATGGTGACACAGACGTCGCCACCCGACTTTGCTCGCAGGCAGATATTGTGCTCAAGCTTCTACCAGCCAAGGGTATGACCCGGGCACAGCTGGCGGCGAAAAGCCTTGGCGACGCGCACGCGCTCGACACGGGACAAGCCGTAGCGACGTTGGTACTCGCGATTTGGCGCAAGGTGAATCTCGACCGGGACATTTGCGACGACGCGCCAGCGCTTGAGAGCGCCAGGGTTCGCGACAATGGCGAGGAGCGGATTCGTGACATTTGGGCCAAGGCAGGAATTCTGGTCAATGAACTCGCACGGCCTGCCCTGTTTTTGAACCTCCAGATCAGCAGCGGCCGCTTGTTGCCGCTGCCGTCAGGCGAGCCAACTTACGCCTCACTGCGCTTTTTGTTGCGGTCCGATCCCCTCTGGATGGTCAAAGGACAAGACATCTACGTTTGTGAAAACCCGAATGTTCTCGCGATCGCAGCCGACGAACTTGGCGTGAACTGTGCGCCCATGGTGTGCACTGAGGGAATGCCTGCCGCCGCCCAACGCGCCATATTGCAGCAACTCGCAATCGCGGGCGCCCGCCTGCACTATCATGGAGATTTTGATTGGCCAGGCTTGCGCATCGCCAATCACGTCATCCGTGAGTTTGGGGCCGTACCCTGGCGGTTCGACGCCGAGGAATATGTGGCGGCAGTGGCACGAGCGCCGCGTCCCGGCTTTGCATTAGCCGGCCTCGAGGTCCACGCCTTATGGGACGATGCTTTGACAGCATCGATGCGAACCCACGGTCTTGCGATCGCCGAAGAGAGCCTGACCGACGACTTGTTACAGGATCTGGCTCGATGATCGTCCGATCTACCCTCGTGATATACGGGCCATTGGCGACACGAATGCAGCGTCTTGCGGCGGCGCGCCAGGGAAACATCGGACGTGAAACCCTTACCCTTCCACTTGTCGCCCCACGTCTCGTCGGCGGTTTTATACCCCCAGTAACGACTGGAGATCTCCATCCTGCGATTCGGGCGGCATTGGCCGGCGGAAGTTCCCAGGACCTCGGTAACGTCCCGAGCCTGCCGGGGATGCCCCGCGCCGTTCATCAGGCGCTCGATGCGGTGTGGCGTGCGGACATCGACCTTTCATCCCTTCCCCATGACGTCGGTCGCTTTGCTGATCTGTTGCTGCTCGAGACCCGCTTAAGGGAACTTCTTCCTTCCTCCAGGAGACTGCCGCGTGATCTGCGTGACGCCGCGATGTCGCGCGTGTTCCGATCGAAGACCTGCTTGGGCCTGTCACACTGGAAGGGATTGTCGAGATCGACGCGCTCTAGTGCCTTTTGCTTAACGAAATCGCTAGGTTCACCGATCTTGCGTGGGATACCCCTGTCCAGAGTGAGAATGCATGGTTCAAAGGCACGGTTTGCCGTAGACCTCAATTGCTCCGGCCGACGTTTCGGCTGGCCACCTGCTCCAGCTTGATTTCTGGCGCCGATTTCTGAATGCGCATTGCTTCGCGAAGAGACTGGATCTCGATGGGACACGGCTCGCCCTCCTGCACAGCACCGCCCAAGACAAATACCTTCAGCTCCGCAACATTCAGGCGACCATCATCGACGATATGCAATCTGCGGATATATTCGGTTTTCATCGTGATAGAATGTATAAGCGCTGTCGGCTTTGGTTAGCCCATGTAGCCGTATTCCTGCATCTCTCAGCTCATCGATATCCATCTGAATGGTCCTTAGCATAACGACCTCATCGGGTTTTCGTCCATGAGGCTGGAAGAGCGCAGGGCAGCTGCAGCAGCGCTGATCAACATGATGGAGATCGTCGATGCCAGCCACTTGGCTGGGCTACGCCGGCTGTGCCGATAGTGGCGACGGCAATTGCACGCCCCCTGATGGCTCCTTTCGTAGGCGGATGTTGACAAGCGACTATAGGTATATTACTATAATTGTGTGAATGATCTACTGCGCACGATCAAACCCACCGTATTCGTGGGTTCGAGCAAGAAAGACCTGCGGGCATTTCCCGCGGCCGTCCGAAGCGAGATCGGCCAGTCCCTTTTCGAAGCGCAGCTTGGCGAACACCCGCGCAACGCGAAGCCTCTAAAGGGCTTTGGCGGGGTTTTGGAGATTCGCGACAATTTCGACGGTGATACCTACCGCACCGTCTACACAACGCGTTTAGAGGGCGTCCTGTACGTCCTGCACGCATTCCAGAAAAAGTCCACCAGCGGCATTGCCACACCGCAAAGACACATTGACCTGGTCCGGCAGCGCCTACGCGACGCCGAGGCCATTCACAGGGCAACAAAGGGAGACCGATAATGAGCACGAAGAAGAAGCTGCCCGCCCATAGCCGGGGCTCCGGCAACATTTTCGCTGATCTCGGCCTGCCGAACGCCGAGGAGCACCAGCTCAAGGCTGCTCTCGTTGTCCAGCTGAAGCGGTTGATGGCGGAGCGGGAGATTACCCAGACCGAAGCCGCCAAACTCGTCGAGATGAAGCAGCCGGACCTGTCCAAACTGCTTCGGGGGCATTTCAAGCTGGTTTCGGTGGAAAAGCTGCTGCGGATGCTGACAGCGTTCGATCAGGATGTCGAAATAACGGTAAAGCCACATCGGAAGCGTGGCGAGGTCGGCCGGATCACATTCATTCCGGCCTAGTACCACTGCTGAACGGGAGGGGTCATGACATTCAAAGCGACCGCGGCTGGGGCCGCGCATGAACCTACCCTTCACTGTCCCAATTGCAACCACGAGATTCGGCTCACCGAATCGCTCGCCGCTCCCCTCCTCGCGGAGACCCGGCAGCGTTTCCAGGAACAACTCGCCAGCAAGGACGCCGAGGTCGCACGAAAGACCGAAGCAATCCAACAGGAGCGCGAGAAGCTTCAAAAGGATCGTGAACAGGTCGAGGACCAGGTCGCCAGCCGACTGGCGGCGGAGCGAAGCCAACTCGTCGCCGCAGAAGCGAAAAAGGCGCGCGAGACAGCCGCGGCCGAAGTCCAGGCCCGGACGAACGAGGCGGCCGAGCTTCGCCAAATGCTCGACGCGAACAACGCCAAATTGGCGGAGGCGCAGCAGGCGCAGGCCGAACTCATCCGCAAGCAACGCGCACTCGATGAAGAGAAGCGCGAGCTTGATCTGACCATTGAGAAACGCGTTCAGGCGCAGATTGACCCGATCCAGATCAAGGCCAGGCAGGAGGCCGACGAGGCGGCACGGCTGCGCGTCGCCGAAAAGGACCAGACCATTGAATCAATGACGCGCACCATCGAGGAGCTGAAACGCAAGGCTGAACAAGGATCGCAGCAGTCCCAGGGCGAGGTGCTGGAGCTTGAGCTGGAGGAATTACTTCGCGGCCGGTTTCCGACCGACACGATTGAGCCGGTCGGAAAAGGCGAGCTTGGCGCCGACGTGATCCAGCAGGTCAACGGGTCGATTGGCCAGCCTGCTGGCATTATTCTCTGGGAGACGAAGCGTACCAAGGCGTGGAGCGACGGCTGGCTTGCGAAGTTGCGGGACGACCAGCGCCGCTCCGGCGCCGACGTCGCCTTGATCATCTCCCATGTCTTGCCTAAACATATCGAGCAGTTCGACCTGGTCGACGGCATCTGGGTGGCTCATCCGCGTTGCGCATTGCCCGTAGCGGTTGCGCTCCGCCAAGCGCTGATCGACGTGAGCACCTCGCGCCTCGTCCAACAAGGTCAACAGACCAAAATGGAGCAGGTCTACCACTACCTGACGGGAACGAAATTTCGGCAGCGTGTCGACGCCGTAGTCGAGAAGTTCAACGACATGCGCGAAGATCTCGACAAGGAACGCAAATTTATGGGACGCCAGTGGGCCAAGCGGGAGACCCAGATACTGGCCGTCATCGATTCCACGGTGGGAATGATCGGCGACCTTCAGGCCATCGCTGGAAAAGCCATGCCGGAGATTCCGAGTTTGGAGGTGCCATTGCTGGAAAATGACAGCGAACTGGAGCGAAAGCTAGGATAGCACTGCAGCAGCTGGTGCTCCGGAGCCACACTGCTAATCGCAGATGCGATTATGTCAGTTTTCGGAGTCGATCGGCTAGTTGAGCGTACCGGACACCGTTTCCGTCGGAGAAATGCCCGCACCACGCGGCAAGGAACAGCTTCTCTAAATCAAATCTCTTTTCGCGCCGTAGAATGATGGCAATGCGCCAGGGATAGTACGGCGCCGGGACTTCGCCCATCTTCAGGTACTTGGAAAATGCGTCGGCAACGATGGCCGTCTGCTCTCCGAGATTGTTATCAATTGCCCTCAGGTGGTGTCCGAATTCGCCTTCGCTTAGCGAAAGAAAAGCGGGTCCGGACGAGGCTTGATTGCAGCTTTCGCCGCTCGCAAGCATTCGCTCGATAACGGCACGCTGATTGGCGGACATCTACCTCGACCTTATCGGGAGGCAGCTAAGGGAAGCGAAGCCGGCAGCGGCGGCCGCGCGGGATGGATTTGCCGATCCGGCACCCGAAGGGCCGAAGGGAAACCGTTTCCGCCGGTTCTGTGGGTTCCCAGCCTTCGGGCGCGTCCCGCCAGCGGGACCGGGCTCTCGCGAGCCGTCGTCTCGAACCTTTGGGCTACGGGGGGAGGTCTGAGTGCATATGGAATCGAGCAGAGTCAATTGGTTACTACTAGTTTTCACTCGAAATAGCCATTTCAGCGAATGCTGAAGACGATCTTTTCAGTGAAAATTGCTTGACTATTTTCACTGGTATGGCTATTTTCAGCAAATGCTGAAACCATACCCCACAGTGAAATTCGAGAAGGAAGCCGCCCACCGGCTGCAAGCCGTTTTGGCCGAAGTCCCGTTCCTCTCCGTGGTGGCCGTCAAGCAGAACGTCATTGACCCTGATCATCGCTGGGAGCTCGACCTGCTCGTTGAAGTCAAGTCGAATGGACGCCCCCAGAAGATCGTTTGCGAGTTCAAGAGCAATGGCCAGCCGCGCATCGTGCGGGCCGCGATTGACCAGCTCCGGCACTACGTAAAGAGCCTCGACAAGGGCGCGTACGGCGTCGTCATCGCGCCCTACCTGTCGCCCGCCGCGCAGGGCCTCTGCCGTGAAGAGAATATTGGCTTCCTAGACTTTGAAGGCAATTGCCGTCTGGTCTTCGGGGGCGTGTTCATCGAACGCGCGGTTCCTCTCAAGCCCGCGACCGAGCGCCGCGAAATCAAATCGATCTTTGCACCAAAGTCCGCCCAGATTCTCCGTCTGCTGCTACGCGATCCCAAACGTGCCTGGAAGGTCGCCGAGCTTGCCGAACAAGCTAATGTGAGCCTCGGCCATGTCAGCAATGTCCGCCATGCCTTGATTGACCGCGAATGGGCAAGCACCGACCGCGAAGGGCTTAGCCTTATTCGTCCCGACGCGCTGCTCGATAGCTGGCGGGCGGTCTATGAAAAGCCACCAGGCCAGCAGCTTCTCTTTTACACCACCTCACACGGCAGCGCCTTGCAACAGCGCCTGCCGAACGTCCTCGAAGAGGCCAGCCGCAAGGGTGAGGCCATGCTGGCCTCCTTCTCGGCGGCGCAGTGGCTCGCGCCATACGCCCGTATAAGTACCAACTATTTTTACGCCGATGAGAAGGGCCTCTCGGTACTCAAAGAGCGCCTTGATTTGTCCTCCCCGGCACGCGGTGAGAATGTTAGCGTCCTGCAAGTCGAGGACGAGGGACTCTTTCGGGATTCCATCGAGCCCGCGCCGTATGTCCGGTGCACGAGCCCCGTCCAGACCTACCTTGACCTCTACGTAGCCGGAGAGCGCGGAAGGGAAGCCGCCGAGCATCTCCGCGAGGAAAAGCTCCAATGGCAAAAGAAGTGAAGCCCGAGCCGCAGTCCGCTGCCGACTACGACGAGCGCACCACGGCGGCCGTGAAATCCGTGCTGGTCGAAATGGGCCAGATCCTCGGCAGCTTCAAGGGCAAGTTCGCGGTCATCGGCGGCGCTGTGCCCTGGCTCCTGCTTGAGAACGAGGACATGGCCCATGTCGGCACGCTCGATATCGACATCGCGCTCGATGCCGCAGCCCTCAAGGACGACGCCGAATACAAGGCGCTCATCGAAAGCCTAATGGAGAACGGCTACGACCAGCGCACCGAGCTCAAGAAGTTTCAGCTCGTGCGATAGGTCGTCCCCAACGACGGCAGCCCGCCCATCGACGTGATCGTCGATTTCCTGATGCCGCGCCATGTCGAGCTCACCAAGAACAAGCCGGCCCTCATTGAGAATTTTGCCGTTCAGCGCGCAGACGGCGCCGATCTTGCGCTCCAGTTTTATCAGATGGTGGCGATCGACGGCTCGATGCCCTCGGGCGGCAAGAACCGCGTCGAGATCGCGATCGCCTCGATCTCGGCTCTTCTGGCCATGAAGGGCTATGCCATCCAAAACCGGCATAAGCAGAAGGACGCCTACGATATCTATTACTGCATCCGCAATTACCCCGGCGGGCTGCAGGCGCTCGCCGCGGATTGCAAGCCGCTGCTCGAGTTGGCGGAAGGCAAACAAGGCTACGCCCACATCGCCGGAAAGTTTGTCAAGGAAGATGCCTACGGCCCAACGTCGGTGCGGAAGTTCGTCGAGGAAACGAATCTCCTCGGAGACCGTACCCCCGATCAATGGCAACAGGACGCTTTCGGACAGGTGCAGGCCTGGCTGAAGGCCTTGGGGCTGGTCTAGCGGGAACAAGCCCATGGCAAAAACACAGGGCCCTTACGGCGACCGATGCAAGAGCGGCGATGCGCTCTATCCCGCTGCTCGCCGTCGATACGACGGACGTTTTCGATGAGATCGCCGCGGCCAAGCACGAACCGCGGCGAGGTCGGATGCAGGCGGCGCGCGGGGAGGTGCTCGCCGCCTATCAGGGCTACGAGGGTGTCGCTCGATTTCAAATCCCGCGTCGTCAATCTCGACGGCAAGGAGTTCGCAATCATGCGATGGATGGGACCCAGCAAGCCGTTCATCGAAAAATGGAAGCGTGCATCAGCCCACGTCTTCTTCAACGCCGGCGCCTATATCTTTTACCTTGCCGGCCCCGGCGTGGCTTCCCGTCTGGGTGCCCCTGAAGCGCGGCGAATTCGCCCTCTGTGCCCTGACACGCGATGAGTTTTTGCGGGCCGTCCGCTGGGAGGATGGCGCTCCTTGACCCAGAAGTACGAGGAGAAGAAACCAAACGTACTCGATCCACGCCAGTTGGTGCGCATCGAGGCCGTGCATCGTGGCTTCCTGTATCAGCACCTCTATCTGACGAATTGCCTGCTGGGCGCGGGTTCGGTTGGCGTCGACAAAATCGTCGTCGAAGGAGACGAGGACGTAGACTGCATCGGGCGGCCGACTGCTTCTATGTGCAGGTGAAGACGCGGTGGATTCCATTGCGACACTCGTCACGCCGCACGTTTTGAACCAGTCCGCCAGCTCATGCAGGTCTCGCGTGAATGTGCCGAAAGAGCGCACAGGCACGTCAGTGCAAGCGGGGTTCACCGCAGCCATGTGCATCTTTGATCCGATGTCGACGGCGGCGGCCGCGACGTTGACTGGCCTAGGTTCTGGGCGGTCGCCGGCCGTCCTCTTCTTGAGCATGGCAATCCTCCATTCAATAATGAGCAGGAGGGTTTGAGCTATGCCAATCGTCATCTTCCTAATCGGGATCGTCGCCAGGGCGACGTCACCACTCTCAAGTTCGCATGCACCCATGGACCATGTTTTTTAACGGGGATTGTGCCTCCAATAATCGAACGGCCGCTACCCTCCCAGCCGCCGAGGGTAGCACAAGGCTGTTTCTACGCCGCACAGGCGCGCCACTGTGCTGGACAGTTTTTTAAAATGTCGCGCTCCATGCGCAGCCGCTCGTTCTCTCGCTGCAAACGCGCGATCTCTGCCGCGTGGTCCGCCGACGGCAGCGACGCCTGCGTTGTGGGGCGCCGCGTCGCTGCCGTCGGCTCCAGCCGGGCCTCTCGCTGCTCCACCCACCGCCGTAGCACGGAATCGCGCAGGCCAAGCTCCTTGGCCACAGATCCGATCGAGCGCCCGCTCGACGCTACGAGGTCAACCGCTTGCCGCTTGTAGTCGTCCGTAAACGACCGACGTTGACGTCCTTCCATCCGACACCTCCTGGCTCTTCGAGCCTACTACAGGTGTCCATCAATTCGAAGGAGGTTCACTGCTTACCACCTGCCCGGACGCAGTCGCGATAGAGCCACGGTGCCGCGAACGAACCTACCCAGACGCCTAGACCGCCTTGCTCGGCGGCTCGCTGATCTGCGGCGTACCTGCCCTTCGAGCACTGGGACCAGTCTAACGTGTGCCCCTGCGATACAAGCCACTGAGGCAAGTCTAACCCAACCTCGCTGCTCGAAGGGCGGAATGGTCAGTTCGTGGTACTGGGATGAGTTAGGTAGTCGGATGGTTTGCTCTCCGGCAAGGGGGGACGCTGTTTCTAGATGAAATCGGAGAGATCTCCGGCTCATTCCAGGCGACGCTGCTGCGGGTGATCAGGAGCAGGAATTGTAGCGCGTCGGCGGCAGCGCGGGACAATCGGCATGCTTGCCGAGAAAGTCCGCAACCTCGGCCTCGACCGCCAAGGCCAACAGAGCAAGCGCCCATTGCGCAAGATTTCGGTGAGTTGATTGTCGACGTTTCCCGGTTGAACTGTTCTCTTTGGACACGGAAGTGGAGGCGTCATGCCCCCACGATAGCTCGACGTGATGTCAGCGTAGCGCTCGCGAAAAATCCCGATCTGAGGCATGCGTTTATATAGCCCGCATCGCAATATACCAACGTGTAATCGAGCTAGCCACGGGGATGATTGGCACGAAGAGCGCATTCACTCATTATGGCTTAATGGCTATGTACACTCAATTTTACCCGCTATTCGGGGAATCGCAGGAACGTACAGCTGAAGGTGCTGCACCTAACCTATATTCCAGTTTAATCGATGACCTGAGTCAGTTGAATTTCGCAGATGCGGATGACCGTCGGGCATTTCCTCCCACCCTACACAGCATATTTGCAAGGCATGGACTGTTCGGCCTCACTACACAAGTAGAGCACGGCGGATTAGCTCTTCCCTTGCAAGAGGCAATCGACCTCATCTCCGCCACCGCATCCTTTGATATCTCGGCTGCCTCTACCCTCGTCATCCATAACTTCCTGGCCTTGCCCTGCATCGAAGCGGCGCCGCACGTCCCTGAACAAAGGCAGGTCATGTGGGGTGCAACACGCGGCGACCTTTGCGCTTTCGCTTTGACGGAGCCTGGAGCTGGCTCTGCCCCGCGGCATATAGAGGCATCGGCTTTTATACACGGAGATAGAGTTCGCATCACTGGCCGCAAAATCTGGATTGGCCTCGCTGACTGGGCTCGCTGGATCGTTTGCTTTGCCCGAGCCTCTGGTCCAGATGCGAAAGGTCGGCTCGTTGGTGTATTAGTTGATAGGCAGGCTCCGGGTCTAAAGGTCACCCACGAGCATCGCACACTGGGTTTGCGTGGCATTATCCAAAATACTCTGGAGTTCCAAGATGTCGAGGTGCCGAGCGCTTACGTGCTCTCTCGCGATCAAGACGGCTGGGGAGCAGCATCATCTAGCATGAACCGCGGGCGTATCGGTGTGGCGGCAATGGGTCTTGGAGCCCTTGAGCGCGCTATCCAGGTTGCAGCCTCTTATGCGAGCCATCGTCGACTAGGTAAGCTGCGCATGATTGAGAATAGCTATATCGAGCAGTTATTTGGGCAGATGGTACTCCGGCGCGAAGTAGTGAAGGCAATGCTGTATGCTTCCTGCCGACTGGTCTCAGCGCAGGGCGCGCCTAACGTCCACCTTGCATCGGCAACGAAGGTTTTATCGTCGGAGTGGTGCGGCCTCGTCGCTGATCAATGTGTCCAACTGCTGGGTGGCCGTGGATACGATGAGGGAACGCCTGTCGCTAAAATCTATCGAGATGCCCGCATTCTCCGTATCTTCGAAGGTCCGACCGAGACGCTCCTATCACATCTCGGCCGCTGCCTTCTCTCTAGAGCCACACGTGACGAAATAGCCGATCTTTTTCTGTCTCTTGGTGCGGCGCCAGTCCATGCTGCTGCAATTAAGGAACTCTCTGGGCTCAGCGAGACAGACGGTGCGGTGCTAATCTATGCGGGCTGGCTCGCCACACTAGGACTGGCACAAGCCGTCATATCTGCTGGTTGCTCCTCCGCCTCAGATTGTGCCGCAGCCGCCCCTGACCTGATCAGTTCGGAATTCGCAGCTCTTCGCTCTCGCGCGCCGGCGCGCCCATGTTTCGAAGGCCGCATTCGCGCCAGTCGGACTCTGAATGCCTTTCTTCAAGACGCAGCTTCTTCCATCCGCTCACCTGTCCTCACAGACGATTACCTCAAATTGGAGCAGTATGTCTAATGTCTCGCTAGCAAGCGGAGCGAGGAGGTCGATCCTATGGTCGCCGGCATTGCGAGCACGCCGATTCACGCTCGATCCTCAGCAAGCGCTTGCCACGCCAACAAACCAGTGATCGGGCGGGTCAAGACCGCCTGTCTCCCCGAAGGCGGCGGCGAAGAGCCTAGGAACAGAGGAAATTCGCGCGAGAGGCGAGACCATTTTGAGATTCAAACCATGCGTTACGCTAATGATGGAGCCATTTCGGCCGACACCGGGCAGCCTAGAATCCGGAAGTAGGTCTCTTCGGAAAAGCTACGGCCAACAATTTTTGCGCTCACAGAATTTTGCGGCTCGATAGTTAACATCTAGCGCTAAATACTCGCGGCCATACTTCAGCAAGAATTCGCGGGCTTCATCAGCGGCCCGCCGTATCGCTCCGGAATATAAGCTAGCTGTCAGTTCAGATTCGAAACGAGAGCCCCTCGTCCTCCGCCATGCCGCTTCCATCGACCAGGATCTTCCGAGTAAAGCCCGGTTCTTGCAGAGCTTCAATTCATTCCGCTCGGGCGTCGAAAACATGATCGCATGGCGCAGCGGCCCCTCACCAGACTGCTTGGATTCTCGCAACAGAATAAAGGGCGACTGTCAAAGCGCGCCCGCGGCAACGAATTCTCCCAGTTGACGCCAGACGAAGTCACGAAGTCGAGGAGCTTTATCAAGCCGCCTTCTACGATGCCGGTTAAATGTCTTGTCAAGCGTTGGCTGATTTTATTGCCGTCTCCCTGCAGGACCGGGCTGTCGGCTGGCGCTGAAATCCCGGCTTGCGCCGGGTTTTCACCCTTCGGCTTCCATTCCTGACGGAAACTCCGGCGCGGCGGATATCGTGAGTCGCCGTCGCGGGTCTTGCTCGAAGGCCTTGGTCGCGCGTCTTGGTCGCACGTTTTGGGCGTTGGCGTTGCCGACCGACGATACAGGGAGGCAGAGGGGAGCGGCCTTGGCCGTGACGGGTTGAGGGTCGGAGAAGAGTCTTCCGGCGCCCGTCATGGAGATTGCTCCCATGAATACGCAGATTGTTGATGCCAGCCGCCCCCCAGTTTCGGTTACAGGGTGGATGTGAGCCGCGGCGAGCGCGTTGGTCGGGTGTCCTCGGAGTGGTTCTGTCGTCCGGCGGATGAGTTATCTGTCACTCAACGAATTGGCCTGCACGATGCGCGATTGCCCGGACCGCAGCCGGACGCGCGTGGTCGACAGCGCGCTCATCCATGTCGAGGCGAGCGGTACTGATCCTGAGCCCCTGGCCTTGATGCTGCCCGGCTCGGACACGCCGCTCGTCCCGACCCACTGGAGCTTCGGCCAGCTTGCAAGCCAAGTTGGCGCGCCGGCCACTTACCTGCGGCAGCTTCCCGCGACACTCGCAGCAATCAACCTGCTATACGGCCTGACCGCCAATCGCGTCGAGCAGATCAAAAACGCTCTCGAGCGCGCGGTAATGTTTTAACCAGCAACGGTCATGAGCGTTCCTCGCGTTTCGTTTCGGGAGTTCTTGAATCGCAGAATAAGATACTCTGAACGACAGCGCTGCCAAGTGAGCTCGTTCGACCGAAACAATAAGCTTTCGAGAGGAAGTATGAAAGACGGCGGCGGCGGGGCAGTTTCTTCAGCAAACGGTGCCGTAGCAGCCGCCGCATCCGGCTCAGTCTTACCCGCACGGGATTCGACCAAATGTCAGGCCGCCGTATTCCGCGCGGGTGGACATCATGCGACAAGGTTGAGAGAGCTATGGCTTGCTGAATTGCGATAGACTGCACGGACCAGTGGAATGCCCCCGTCTGCTTCGGAAGGTGCGCATTTGGTCTCCGAAAGCGACCTTGAGCTCGCTCTTGATTTCGTCCGGGCTCGGGCCGCCGGACCGGTCGAGGGCATTTTTGGTCCCGGGTCGATGACCTGGCGGATCGACCGAGAAGCCATCACCTTTTTGGGCGCCGGTCGTGCCTTGCTGCTTCAGCTGGCGCATCCCTGGGTCGCCGCCGCCGTGGCCGAGCACTCGCGAACCTTCGCGGATCCGATCGGTCGCTTCCATCGAACCTTTGACGTAGTGTTTACGATGGTGTTCGGCTCGCTCGATGCGGCCCTTACCGCTGCCCGGCACCTGCACCACCGCCATACCATGATCGTCGGCCGCCTGCCCGAAGCAATCGGTCCGTTCGAGAGCGGCTCGCCCTACCGCGCCAACGAGGTCGCAGCGTTGCGCCGGGTCCACGCGACCCTCGTCGACACTGCTCTGGCCGTCCACGACCTGATCCTGCCTCCGTTCACGGTCGAAGAGCGCGAGCGCTATTGGGCCGAGAGCCGGCTGTTTGGGGCATTGTTCGGGCTGACGTCGAGCGACTTGCCGGCGGATTGGGACGCGTTCGCCGCCTACACCGCGGCGGTGATGCAATCGGATACATTGTCCGTCAGCACGGCCGCGCGCGAGGTGGCCCGACAGATCTTCGCCGGCGGGCGACCATGGTTGCGGCCGCCGCGCTGGTATCAAACCCTGAGTGCCGAGCTGCTGCCGGACCGATTGCGCACCGGCTTCGGATTTGCCTTTGACGAGTGCGATAGGAAGGCCGCAGAACGTGCCCTTGCACGAATACGTCGCATCCAAAATACCGACCCAGCTTCGCTACGTCGGCCCCTACCAGGAAGCTCAAGCGCGACTGCAGGGAACGCCGCAGCTGGGCTGGACAACCCGGTGCCTGAACAGGGCATGGATAGGACGCCCTAGGTTGGAAGAGCGCTGGAACAGGTGAAGCAGTCCGGGACAGCCGCCGACGTAGCGGCGACCCTTTTGGTCCTCCCGCGACAACCGACACGCGAAAGACTTACGCATCTACCTTCACCAAAACTTCCCCGGCGATGATTTCGGGGTCTCCAAGATTAAGGTCATGCAGGCTTGCTTGAACGAAATCCAGCACTTTATCGTTCGCAGCATTGGCGCTTTCGCGGTCCTCGAATATCATCACAGCGACACCGACGCCATCGCCCCCATCCAATACGTAATAAGATCTGAATCCGTGCGATTCCCTTAGGATCTGACCGATGCCGCTTTTGGCGCGGCGAGCAGCATCCGCAACCGAACGAACCTTGGTGTACTTTCGAATGAAGATGTACATCAGCCACCCATGCGTCTCAGTCCCAACCGGCGCACCAAAGCATATTGGGCCTGTGCTGGGCTAGGACCTACTTCCGCGTTGGTGCGTCGATTTAGTATGCCCGCAGCCACGTCCGATCCTGCCCAAAACAGCCCCGGCAAAGTGAGGGGCACGGTTCAGACACCAAGGGCGAACAGGCGACATGGTCCAAGCTCTTGCGCCGGAGTGTCACAGACTTATGTGAGAAGCGGTGAGCACTCGCTTATTGCGACTGCCAATCCAACAATACTCACAAAAGTCAAGGAGGATCTCCGTCCGCTTCACGACCGCGTCGTGGTCAAGCGTATCGACGCCGAAGAGAAGACTGCGTGGCGGCATCATCATTCCGGACAGTGCCAAGGAAAAGCCCTCGCAGGGCGAAGTCATCGCCGTTGGCCCGGGCGGCCGCGATGAAGCCGCCAAGCTGATCCCCATCGACGTCAAGGTCGGCGACCGGGTCCTGTTCGGCAAGTGGTCGGGCACCGAGGTCAAGATCGAGGCCAGGAGCTTCTGATCATGAAGGAGAGCGACATCATGGGCGTTCTCACCGGGGTCGCCGGCTCCAAGAAGGCGGCCTAACGCTGACCGCCACAAACGCTCATCCCTGCCTCGCAGGTGAGAGACGAATCTCAACTCAAGGAGGAAAATATGTCAGCTAAAGAGGTCAAACTGGGCGTCGATGCCCGCGATCGCATGCTGCGTGGCGTAGACATCCTTGCCAATGCGGTGAAGGTCACCCTCGGTCCGAAGGGCCGCAACGTGGTGCTCGAGAAGTCGTTCGGCGCGCCCCGCATCACCAAGGACGGCGTTGCGGTCGCCAAGGAGATCGAGCTCGAGGACAAGTTCGAGAACATGGGCGCCCAGATGGTGCGGGAGGTGGCGTCGAAGGCGGCGGATGCTGCCGGCGACGGCACCACCACCGCGACCGTGCTGGCTGCGGCGATCGTCCGTGAAGGCGCCAAGTCGGTCGCCGCCGGCATGAACCCGATGGACCTGAAGCGCGGTATCGATCTCGCAGTCGAGGCCGTTGTCTCGGATCTAGAAAAAAACTCCAAGAAGGCGACCTCGAACGAGGAAATCGCCCAGGTCGGGACCATTTCCGCCAACGGCGATGCCGAGATCGGCAAGTTCCTCGCCGACGCCATGAAGAAGGTCGGCAATGAGGGCGTGATCACGGTCGAGGAAGCCAAGTCGCTCGAGACCGAACTCGACGTCGTCGAGGGCATGCAGTTCGACCGCGGCTACATCTCGCCCTACTTCGT
>Ga0315911_1000033_pt1 | contig 67159 bp, 63 predicted proteins | sample Edanod1MG_FD_207737 | JGI IMG/M metagenome (GOLD analysis project Ga0315911, IMG submission 207737) | Root nodule microbial communities collected in Santa Monica, California, United States - Edamame nodules 1 | ecosystem: Host-associated > Plants > Roots > Nodule | place: USA: California... | reverse complement strand
GTTCAGGTTGATAGATGGAACGGGCGGGAGACCGAGCCGGCTCACGGCGTCAAGCGCCAAGGACCCAACGGCTTCCCGCCCACCCTCATCCTGACAGACTTCCAAGACACAGGGACCCATAACCACCAATCTGCGCTTGGCTACTCGCTGTGGCCCCAGCGTGCCGCAACGCTGGCATTCGTGGTTATGGGCCCCGCTCGCGCTGCGCTTGGCCGGGACGACGGGAGGAGAGAGTCGGCTTGGCAGGAAGGAGTTTGCCTTGACTCGGCGGCCCCAAATTCCGAAAAAGCCCTGCAAAATTCCCGCCATATCCCCGATACGCCCAAGGATTGTCCTGATGTCGCTGTCCGCCCTCGAAACCACCGTCAACACCGCGTTCGACGCCCGCGAAGGCATTTCGACCTCGACCAAGGGTGAGGTCCGCGAGGCGGTCGACCACGCGCTGGAGCTGCTCGACAAGGGCGAGGCCCGCGTCGCCGAGCGCGAGACGAGCGGCAAGTGGAAGGTCAATCAGTGGCTGAAGAAGGCCGTGCTGCTGTCGTTCCGCCTCAACGACATGGGCCAGATCGCGGGCGGCCCGGGCACGGCATCGTGGTGGGACAAGGTGCCGTCGAAGTTCGAGGGCTGGGGCGAGAACCGTTTCCGCGACGCCGGCTTCCGCGCCGTGCCGGGCGCGATCGTGCGCCGCTCGGCCTTCATCGCCCGCAACGTCGTGCTGATGCCCTCCTTCGTCAATCTCGGCGCCTATGTCGATGAAGCCACCATGATCGACACCTGGTCGACGGTCGGCTCCTGCGCCCAGATCGGCAAGCGCGTGCACATCTCCGGCGGCGTCGGCATCGGCGGCGTGCTCGAGCCGCTGCAGGCCGAGCCCGTGATCGTCGAGGACGACTGCTTCATCGGCGCGCGCTCGGAGGTCGCCGAGGGCGTGATCGTGCGCAAGGGCGCGGTGCTGTCGATGGGCGTGTTCCTCGGCGCCTCGACCAAGATCGTCGACCGTGAGACCGGTGAAATCTTCGTCGGCGAGGTCCCGGAATATGCCGTCGTGGTGCCCGGCACCCTGCCGGCCAAGCCGCTGAAGAACGGCCAGCCGGGACCTGCCACCGCCTGCGCCGTGATCGTCAAGCGCGTCGACGAGCGCACCCGTGCCAAGACCAGCATCAACGAGCTGCTGCGGGACTGATCGCTCTTTCGCCGCGAGATCAGTCCATCACCGTCACCCTGAGGAGCCTGCGAAGCAGGCGTCTCGAAAGGGTCGACGGCCACCAGCGGGGCCGTGCATCCTTCGAGGCTCGCCCAGCGGCGCAATTGCGCCGCAAGGCTCGCACCTCAGGATGACGGGTCTGGACTGATCGAACCAATTTCCGTCTGACGCCGACATATCTCCGGGCCGCGAAGAATTGCCGCAGCCCGGAGTTTATTTTCATGGACTGGGCCAACTACCTGTTCGGCTTCAAGGGCCGCGTCAACCGGGCCAAATTCTGGCTCGCAGGGCTGATCATCGTCTGCTGGATGATGTTCCTGGCTTTGCTGGTGGTCTCGGCCGGCCTCGGCGGCAAGAACGGGTTCAGCTTCAATGTCGACGACATCTTCCGGGCCTTCGACCCCGACAGCTACAAATCGCTGAGCTGGGCCGGATTACCGGCATTGCTGGTCAAGGCCTGCGGAACGTTCTTGTTCGTTTGGGTCTATGTCGCTGTCTCGATCAAGCGCCTGCACGACCGCGACAAGAGCGGGTGGTGGATGGTGCCGTTCTTCGCGATCCCGGGTCTCATGAGCCAGTTCTCGGACCGGCTCCCCGATGAATCCTATTGGGTGGTGGCCGCGGGAACGATCGTCTTCGTGCTCTATGTCTGGGGCTTCATCGAGCTCGCCTTTCTGCCCGGCACGCGCTACCCCAATCGCTACGGCCCCAATCCGCTTGGAAAAACCCATGTGCGGCGAGGCAGCGACAGCGGGTCGCGCTCCGCGCACGGCTGGGATCAGCAGAGCGAGCTCGATACCGTGCCGCACAAAGCTGGTCCACCCGCCGTGTGACGTGTTAAGCGAGGCGCATGAGTGATGCCGTCTCGATTACCCGCGATCTCGTTCGCTGCCCCTCCGTCACCCCGGCCGACGCCGGCGCGCTTGGCGTTCTCGAAAACCTGCTGAAGACCGCAGGCTTCGAGGTCCACCGCGTGACCTTCTCCGAGCCCGGCACCGCCGATATCGACAACCTCTATGCGCGCATCGGTAGTTCAGCGCCGCATATCACCTTCGCCGGCCACACCGACGTGGTGCCGCCCGGCGATGAAGCCGCGTGGACACTCGGCGCGTTCTCCGGCGAGGTGAAGGACGGCTATCTCTACGGCCGCGGCGCCGTCGACATGAAGGGCGGCATCGCCTGCAGCGTCGCCGCTGTGCTGCAATATCTGCGGGACCATGGCGGCAAGCCACAAGAGAATGGCAACGGCTCGATCTCCTTTCTGATCACCGGCGATGAGGAAGACGTCTCGATCAACGGCACCGTCAAGCTGTTGAAATGGTGCGCCGAGCGTGGCGAGAAATTCGATCATTGCGTGCTCGGCGAGCCCTCGAATGTCGAAGTGCTGGGCGACATGATCAAGATCGGCCGGCGCGGCTCGCAATCCGGCACGCTGGTCGTCGACGGCGTGCAGGGCCATGTCGCCTATCCGCACCGCGCCTCCAATCCGGTGCCCGATATCTCGCGGCTGATCGTGGCGCTGAGCGACGAGCCGCTCGATCTCGGCAGCGCGCAGTTCCAGGCGAGCAACCTCGAATTCACCACGGTCGATGTCGGCAACACCGCAAGCAACGTGATCCCCGGCCAGGCGCGGGCAAAATTCAACATCCGCTACAACGACAACCACACCCAGGAGAGCCTGCGGCAGCTGGTCGACGAACGGCTGGTGAAAGCCTGCGGCAACCGCATCCGCGCCCACATCGATTGGCAACCGTCGAACTCGAACGTGTTCGTCACCCAGCCCGGCCCGTTCACCGACCTCGCGGTCGCCGCGATCGAGGAGGTCACCGGCCGCAGGCCGGAGCTCTCCACCTCCGGCGGCACCTCGGACGCGCGCTTCATCTCGAGCTATTGCCCGGTGATCGAATTCGGCCTGGTCGGCCAGACCATGCACCAGGTCGATGAGCGCACGCCGGTGGCCGATCTGGAGAAGCTGACGCGGATCTATCGGGGCGTGCTGGACAGGTATTTCGGGTAGGCCAGCCGCCCGGCTGGACAAAAACAGCGAAAACAACCCCATGCACAGTGGGGATTGGGGCTACGAGCCATCCACCCGCACCAGATACAGCGTGGTATTTCGGGTAGGCATCCGTAGGATGGGTAGAGCGCAGCGAAACCCATCATGGGCGCCGCGGATTCGAAGTGATGGGTTTCGCGGAGTTTATCATCGGGCCGCGCGTTGCGCGGACCCGTTGGCTCTACCCATCCTACGAGAACATTCACACCGCCTAGTAATCCACCCGCATCAGGTAGAGCCCGTCCGGCGGCGCCACGGGGCCGCAGGCGGCGCGGTTGCGGGCGGCGAGCGCACCCGCGAGATCGTCGGCGCTCCAGCGGCCCTCGCCGACCCAGACCAGCGAGCCCACCATCGAGCGCACCTGGCTGTGCAGGAACGAGCGCGCCGACGTCACGATGTTGACGGCATCGCCCTCGCGCGTGACGTCGAGCTGATCGAGCGTCTTCTCCGGCGACTTGGCCTGGCACTCGGTGTCGCGGAAGGTGGTGAAATCGTGCTTGCCGAGCAGGCGCTGCGCGGCCTCGTGCATCGCGTCAGCATCGAGCGCGCGCGGCACGCGCCAGACCCGGCCGATGTCGAGCGCGAGGTTCGCGCGCGTGTTGGTGATGCGATAGAGATAGTGCCGCTTGGTCGCGGAGAACCGCGCCTCGAAATCGTCGGGCACGATGTCAGCCGCGAGCACGCCGATCGGATTGGGCCGCAGATGCGCGTTCAGCCCGTCGCGGAAGCGACCGCGTGGGAAGTGCTTGGCGATGTCGCAATGCGCGACCTGGCCGCGCGCGTGCACGCCGGCGTCGGTACGGCCGGCGCCATGGACGCGCACGTCCTCGCCGCAGATCGCCTTGACCGCCGCCTCCAGCGCGCCCTGCACGGTCGGCGCAGTGTCCTGGATCTGCCAGCCGGAGAACGGCGTGCCGTCATATTCGATGGTGAGCTTGTAGCGGGGCATCAGCTAAGCCGCGCAGGCGGCTTCAACGGCGTGCCGCGCAAGAAGTCCGCCGCCTTCATCGGCGCCTTGCCGGCGCGCTGCAGTTCGAGGATCCGGATCGCGCCGTCGCCGCAGGCGATCGCGAAATTGTCGTCGAGCACATCGCCAGGTGCGCCCGAACCCTTGGCCAGTTCGCAGCGCAGGATTTTCAGCCGCACCGGCTCGCTTTCGCCCGCAAGCTCGCACCAGGCGCCGGGGAACGGCGAGAGCCCGTGAATGTGCCGCAACACTGCATGCGCCGGCTGCTTCCAGTCGATCCGCGCCTCGGCCTTCTCGATCTTGGCGGCGTAGGTGACGCCGTCCGCGCTCTGCTTCGTCAGCTGCAATCCGCCGCGCTGCAGGCCGCCCATCGCGCGCACCATCAGATCGGCGCCGAGCGGCGCCAGCGCGTCGTGCAGGTCGGACGCCGTCATGCTGTCCGTGATCGGCAGCCGCTCGGCCATCGCGACGTCGCCGGTGTCGAGGCCGACATCCATCTTCATCACCATCACGCCGCTCTCGGCATCGCCCGCCATGATGGCGCGGTTGATCGGCGCGGCTCCGCGCCAGCGCGGCAATAGCGAAGCATGCAGGTTGAAGCAGCCGAGCCTGGGCGCGTCGAGAATCGCCTGGGGCAGGATCATGCCATAGGCGACGACCACCGCGGCATCCGCGTCATGCGCGCGAAACTCCTCGAGCGCTTCCGGCGTTTTGAGGGTCTTCGGCGTCAGCACGGGAATGCCGAGGCGGCGCGCCTCCTGCTCGACCGGCGTCGGCTGCAGCTGCAGGCCGCGTCGCCCGCCCGGCTTCGGCGCGCGGGTGTAGACCGCCACGACCTCATGGCCGTGGGCCACCAGCTCCAGCAGCGTCGGCACCGCGAAATCGGGCGTACCCATGAAGATCAGGCGGAGAGGCATGACGAGAACTCGGTCTGTTCCTTCCCTTGCGGGGAGAGGAATCGCATATGAAGCGCGCGGGTCTTTCCGCGAATTCGGTTGGCCTCTCCCGCTTGCGGGGGAGGCCGGATCGCATCGAAGATGCGATCCGGGTGGGGGCTATCTCAGCGATACGACTCGTGGCAAGACCACCACCCCAACTCTCCCCCGCAAGCGGGAGAGGGAGTCGAGTGCCGATGGCGATCCTACTCCGCCGCGCGCTTGGCGGCCTTCTCGAATTTCTTGAAGACGCGGTCGCGCTTCAGTTTCGACAGATAATCCACGAACAGCACGCCGTTGAGATGATCGATTTCGTGCTGGATGCAGGTGGCGTAGAGCCCCTCCGCATCCTCCTCATGCAGCTTGCCGTCGAGATCGGTGAATCGCACGCGCACCCGCGCCGGGCGCTCGACCTCCTCGTAATATTCGGGGATCGACAAGCAGCCCTCTTCGTACACCGACAGCTCTTCCGAGCGCGCAATGATCTCCGGATTGATGAAGACGCGCGGCTTCGCCGTGGTCTCGCCGTTCTCGTCGCGCTTGGCGAGGTCCATGGTGATCAGCCGCAGCGGCTGCGCGACCTGGATCGCCGCCAGCCCGATGCCGGGCGCGTCATACATGGTCTCGAGCATGTCGTCGGCCAGCTTGCGGATCTCCGGCGTCACCTTCTCGATCGGTTTCGACACCAGCCGCAACTGCTTGTCCGGCAGGATGATAATTTCTCTTAATGCCATGGCGGCGATTTAAGCTGCTGACTTCATGGGGTCAATGCGCTCAGGAACCCGTTAGGACAACCTTAACCACGTTTCTTCACTCCGCATTAACCCGGAAAATCAGGAATGCATTTGCCATAAGCGTTCCCTCTTCGTTCGCGCCCGGCCGCGAATCGGCTACAACTGCCGGCATGAACGAGATTCTCCTGACGATTGGCGACCTTCCGGTCCGTGTCTCCGACGCATTGATCGGCCTTGGGGCGCTGGCGCTGATCCTGCTGCTCGCCATTGCGGTGGTGATCGCACGCGCCAGCCGGCGCGGCGCGGAACTCGCGATGGCCCAGGCCATCCGCGCCGACGAGCTGGAGGAGCGGCTCGCCGACATGCTGCGGGCTCAGAGCGAATCCTCCGGACGCGTGGACGCCATGACGCAGGCGCTGGCCGGCCGCCAGGCGGAGATGGCCCGGGCCGTCAACGAGCGGCTGGATTCGGTGACCCACCGGGTCGGCCAGTCGATGGAGCAATCGACCCGCAACACGATGGATTCACTGCGCGTGCTGCACGAGCGGCTCGGCATCATCGACCACGCGCACAAGAACCTCAACGAGCTCACCACCCAGGTGACGACCTTGCGCGACGTACTCGCCAACAAGCAATCCCGCGGCGCGTTCGGCCAGGCGCGGATGGAGGCGATCGTCCAGGACGGCATGCCGAAGGGCTCGTTCGAGTTCCAGTACACGCTGACGTCGGGCAAGCGGCCGGACTGCGTCGTGTTCCTGCCGGACCAGCGCCCGCTCTGCATCGATGCGAAATTTCCGCTCGAGGCGATGACCGCGCTGCACGATGCGCGCAGCGACGAGGAGCGCAAATTCGTCAGCCAGCGGCTGCGCGCCGACGTGCTGAAGCATGTCAGCGACATCGCGGAGAAGTACCTGATCCCGGGCGAGACCCAGGACACCGCGCTGATGTTCGTGCCGTCGGAATCGGTCTATGCCGAGATCCATGACGGCTTCGACGACGTGATCCAGAAGGCCTATCGCGCCCGCGTCGTGCTGGTGTCGCCGTCGCTCTTGATGCTGGCGATCCAGGTGATGCAGCAGATCCTGAAGGACGCCCGCATCCGCGACGCCGCCGACCAGATCCGCAACGAGGTGATGCATCTCGGCGACGACCTCGGCCGCCTGCGCGATCGCGTGCTCAAGCTGCAGACCCATTTCGGCCAGGTGAACGAGGACGTCAGGCAGATCCTGATCTCCGCCGACAAGATCGAGAAACGCGCCGGCCGCATCGAGGAACTCGACTTCAGCAAGTCCGAGACCCCGATCGAGGTCCCCCGCTTCGTCAAGCCCAGCACGTCCGACCTGTTCCCCGCCCCGCGCAAGCTGCAGGCGGGGGAGTGATTGTTGTTTCTAGAAGTTGTCCGGCGTGCGCCACCCAATCGATGTCATCGCCCGACTTTATCCCGAAATAGCCGCGGGTGGCGGATAGGCCTCTGGGATATTGGATCGCCCGGTCCATGTGCGCAATTGCGCACAGGCCGGGCGATGACAGTCTTTTTGGGGCTGATTCTGGTAACAACTTCTCTATGACCGCACCTAGTGATGTTGCTGACCAAGGATCGCACCACACAATCAGCTGTCATCGCCCGGCTTGACCGGGCGATCCAGTATCCCAGAGGCGGCAGATGGGAGCACGCAACTACTACGTCTACATCCTCGCCAGTCGCACCGGCGGCACGCTTTACATCGGTGTGACAAATGACCTCATTCGTCGTGTGGGCGAACACAAGCTCAAGTTAGTTGAGGGCTTCACGGCAAAGTACGATGTCGTGAAGCTCGTCTATTTCGAGCAGTTCGACGATCCCGAGAACGCCATCAAGCGCGAAAAGCGGCTGAAGAAATGGCCGCGCGCCTGGAAGATTTCGCTGATCGAGAAGGACAATCCGGACTGGATCGATCTTTACCCAGAAATCGCCGCGGGTGGCGGATAGGCCTCTGGGATACTGGATCGCCCGGTCGAGCCGGGCGATGACAGTCTTTTTGGGGTCGAATCTGGTAACAACCTATCTATGACCGCACCTGAAGCCTTGTCAGACGCGCCCACCAAGCCACCCGCAGCCCCGCCCGCCACCTCCTGGCGCGACAGTCTTGCCGTGTACCTGCAGCCGCGGGTGCTGATCGTGCTGCTGCTCGGCTTCTCCTCGGGGCTGCCGCTGGCCCTGTCGGGCTCGACGCTGCAGGTCTGGATGAAGGAAGCCGGGGTCGATCTCGGCACCATCGGGCTGCTGGCGCTGATCGGCACGCCCTACACGCTGAAATTCCTCTGGGCGCCGCTGGTCGACGCGCTGCATGTGCCGCTGTTCACGCAGATGTTCGGCCGCCGCCGCGGCTGGCTGCTGTTCTCGCAGCTGCTGCTGATCGCGGCCATCCTGGTGCTAGCGATGGCCGATCCTGCGCGATCGCCATGGTTCGCGGCCTTTGCCGCGCTGCTGGTCGCAACCGCCTCGTCGACGCAGGACATCGTGGTCGATGCCTTCCGCGTCGAAAGCCTGCCTGAAAGCGAGCAGGCCGCCGGCATGGCGTCCTATGTCGCGGCCTATCGCGTCGGCATGCTGGTCTCGACCGCCGGCGCGCTGTTCATCGTCAGCGGCTTCGAGTCCGCTGGCCTCGCGCGTCCGTCGGCGTGGATGTGGGGCTATGTGGTGATGGCCGCGCTGGTCGTGATCGGCATCGTCACCGCGCTGGCTGCGACCGAGCCGGCGCAATCGAAGGGCGCGGAGGCGGCCACGCACGCGCAGAACGCCGCGGAACGCGTGTTGCACGCGGCGCTCGGCGCGTTCTCCGAGTTCCTCAGCCGCAAGGACGCCTTCGCCGCGCTCGCCTTCGTGGTGCTGTTCAAGTTCACCGACGCGTTTTCAGGCACCATGACCGCGCCGTTCGTGATCGACATCGGCTTTTCCAAGGTCGATTACGCGGCGATCGTGAAGGGCGTCGGCCTTGCCGCAACCCTGATCGGCGGCTTTGCCGGCGGCTTCGTGGCGCGGCGCTATTCGCTCGCGACCAGCCTCTGGATCGGCGGCGTGCTGCAGGCGATCGCCAATCTCTCGTTCTCCTGGCTCGCCCATGTCGGCGTCGATCAATGGGCGCTCGCGCTGGCGATCACCGCGGAGAACTTCACCAGCGCCATCGGCACCGTCATCTTCGTCGCCTATTTGTCGGCGCTGTGCCGCAATCCGCTCCACACCGCGACCCAGTACGCCCTGCTGACGGCGCTCGCGGCGGTCGGCCGCACCTATCTGTCATCGGGCGCGGGCTATGTCGCCAAGGCCGTCGGCTGGCAGGTGTTCTTCGTGATCTGCGTGCTGGTCGCGATCCCGAGCCTGATCCTGCTCGCCTGGTTGCAGCGGCGCGGGCATTTCGACGAGTTGGGGCCGGTGAGGGTTTAGCTCAGCCCCCGTAGCCCGGATGGAGCGCAGCGCAATCCGGGAGACCTCTCCACTGACGCGACCGTCCCGGATTTCGCTGCGCTCCATCCGGGCTACAGGCTCTCCGCGCGTCGTCCTGGCGAAAGCCAGGACCCATTACCCCAAATGCGAATTGTTGCGCGACGTTGGGGCCACGATCCATCCGACAACCAAAGCCGGTGGTTATGGGTCCTGGCCTTCGCCAGGACGACGATGAGGATGGGTGAGGCAGCTACTTCGCCACCACGCTCCACTTGGTGACGATGGCTTCGCTCATCTCGCCGGCATCCTTGGCGCAGGCGACCTCGTCGACCTTCACCGAGATTTCCTTGCCGGAGAGGCTTTTGAGCTGCGCGGCCTGGGCGTCGTTGGTTGGAACGAGCTGGAAGGTTTCCGGTCCGGTTTCGAGATTGCACAGACCGTTCGGCGGCGGCAGGCGGCGCGGCTCGCTGGTGATCTGGTAGGTCGCGACGCGCTTGCCGCGGTTCTTGGCGTCACGCACCTTCATGACGCCGAGTTCGCCCGACAGCACGTCGCCGGCGTGGATCATCTTGCCGGGCTTCTGCGGCGCGTCGGCCTGCTGCGCGATGGCGCAAGGCGCGGCGAATGTTGCCGCCAGAAGCGCAAAGCCCAAACGTACGCCGAACAAGCGTACGCCGAATCGGTGTGCCGTCATTGTCAGTGGTTCCGTATCTTGATTCGTCAGAGCGTGAATGACCGTCCCCGAATCGGCATCCACCCTACCATTTTTGTTTCGGTGCGATCTTTTCGGATTGTGACCGATCGCTTGGCGCCTGACGCCGTGCTCGGCGCCGACATCGCGCGCTAGAACAGCGTCCGCTGCCGCATGGCTGCAGATAGCGTACCTTCATCGAGGTAATCAAGCTCTCCGCCGACCGGCACGCCATGCGCCAGCCGCGTCACCCGCACATTGGCCTCCGACAACAGGTCGGTGATGTAATGCGCGGTGGTCTGGCCATCGACGGTCGCATTGAGCGCCAGGATGATCTCGCTGACCTCGGGTGCGTGCGCGCGCGCCACCAGCTGATCGATGGTGAGATCCTGCGGACCGACGCCGTCGAGCGGCGACAGTGTCGCGCCGAGCACGTGATAGCGGCCATTGGTCGCATTGGCGCGTTCCAGCGCCCAGAGATCGGCGACGTCGGCGACCACGACGATGATCGAGGGATCGCGGCGCGGATCGGTGCACACCGTGCAGGGGTTTTGTGTATCGATGTTTCCGCAGGTCTTGCAGACCTGGATTTTCTCGATAGCCACCTGCAGCGCCGCGGTCAGCGGCGTCATCAGGGCTTCGCGCTTCTTGATCAGATGCAGCGCCGCGCGCCGCGCCGAACGGGGCCCGAGGCCCGGCAGCCGCGCCAGCAACTGGATCAGGCGTTCAATCTCGGGGCCGGCAACGCTTGCAGCCATTTAAGTCGGACCAAATCCCGGCGGCAGGCCGAGCCCGCCGGTGAGCGCCATCATCTTCTCCTGCATCGCGGTCTCGGCCTTGCGGCGGGCATCGCCATGCGCGGTGACCAGCAGATCCTCGAGCACCTCGCGTTCCTCCGGCTTCATCAGCGACGGATCGATCTTGATGCCCTTCACTTCCATCTTCGCGGTCATGCGCACCGCGACCAAGCCGCCGCCGGAGATGCCTTCGACCTCGACATTGCCGAGTTGCTCCTGCATCTCCTGCATCTTGGATTGCAGCTGCGCTGCCTGCTTCATCATGCCGAGAAAATCAGCCATGCCTGCGTTCCTATCGCCAAATATCAATCGTCGTCGCTGTCGGAAGTTTCAATCGGGTCTTCGCCTGACGCATCCGACACCGGAACCTCGGCGGCAAGGCGGCGGACCTCGACCACCTTGGTGCCGGGGAAGCGCGCCAGCACCTCCTGCACGCGCGGATCAGCTTCCGCAGTGCGCTGATGCTCGCTGCGCGCCAATTCGTTCTGCGACCGCACCGTGGGCTGGCCGGCCTCGTTGGAGATGATCACGGTCCAGCGCCGCCCGGTCCATAGTTCGAGCTTGCGCGACAGGTCGGTGACGAGCGCGCGTTGCGCCTTCGGCTCGAGGGCGATCTCGAGCTGGCCGTCCTCGATGCGCACCAGCCGCACGTCGGCCTCCAGCGCACTTTTCATCATGATGTCGCGCTTCTCGCCGGCGAGCGCGATCAGCTGCGGAAAGCTTGATATCCGGAGCGCCGGCGCGGCATCGGCAGCCAGCGCTGCCATCTGCGGGCGCGCGGCGAAATCGGCGCGCGGCGCGGCCTGCGGCGCGCGCACCGGCGCGGATGACATCGCAGGCATTGCCGAGGATGGTGCGCCGCGCGACGGTTGCGAGGCGGCGGATCCCGACGCCGCGGGCGCAGCGCCGCCGCCATTCTGCTCGATCATCCGGATCGCCTCATCCGGCGTCGGCAAATCGGCGACATAGGCAATCCGCACCAGCACCATCTCGGCGGCAGCGGCCGGGCGCGTCGCGGTCTGCACCTCGGCGATGCCCTTGAGCAGCATCTGCCACATCCGCGACAGCACCCGCATCGACAGCTTGACGGCGAATTCGCGCGCGCGCACCCGCTCGGTCTCGCCGAACGCGACATTGTCGGCCGTCCCCGGCACGACCTTCACGCGGGTGACGAAATTGACGAACTCGGCAAGGTCGGACAGCACCACGACCGGATCGGCGCCGACGTCATATTGCGCGCGGAATTCGGCGAAGGCTGAGGCGAGATCGCCGCGCGCCAGCGAATCGAACAGGTCGATCACGCGGGTGCGGTCGGCGAGGCCGAGCATCTGCCTGACCGCGTCGGCCTTCACATTGCCGGCGGCATGCGCGATCGCCTGGTCGAACAGCGACAGCGAGTCGCGCACCGATCCCTCGGCCGCGCGCGCGATGATGCCGAGCGCCTCGGGCTCGACCTCGACGCCTTCCTTGGCGGCGATGTTGCCGAGATGCTTCATCAGCACGTCGGCTTCGACGCGGCGCAGGTCGAAGCGCTGGCAGCGCGACAGCACCGTGATCGGAACCTTGCGGATTTCTGTGGTGGCGAACACGAACTTGGCGTGCTCCGGCGGCTCCTCCAGCGTCTTCAGGAAGGCGTTGAAGGCCGCCGTCGACAGCATGTGGACTTCGTCGATGATGTAGACCTTGTAGCGCGCGCTGGCCGGCGCGTAGCGCACGCTGTCATTGATCTGGCGGACATCGTCGACGCCGGTGTGGGAGGCGGCGTCCATCTCCAGCACGTCCATGTGCCGGCTTTCCATGATCGCCTGGCAGTGGATGCCGAGATCGGGCATGTGGATGGTCGGCCCGTTCACCGAGCCGTCCGGCTTGGCGTAGTTCAGCGCGCGGGCGAGGATGCGAGCGGTGGTGGTCTTGCCGACCCCGCGGACGCCGGTCAGGATCCAGGCCTGCGGAATCCGCCCGGTCTCGAACGCGTTCGAGACCGTGCGCACCATGGCCTCCTGGCCGATCAGGTCCTCGAAGCTGGAGGGGCGGTATTTGCGGGCGAGAACGCGGTAGGGCTTGGCGGCGTCCGGCGCAGCGCCGAGATCGAAACCGCCGTCAAGGCTTGCTTTGCCTGCGCCATCGGACGGTTGGGAGGGGTCGCCAGCGTCATTCATGCATCGATCCGCAACTTGGGAATTGTCTCTTCAGCCGGCGTGCGGATAGGAGCCGAAATCGAGCGCCGGGCGCGGAGACCGCCGTTCCAGCGCGATTCGCTCGGAAAACAGGTAGGAGACTGACGAGCGACCCGATCCGGACCTCGTTAGGGCTGCTTCCTTCCGGACCTGACCCGGTTGGCGAGTGGCTCGTCCACCGCCAATCTCCCGGTCCCTATTTGGGGCCAAAACCGCCGGAAAGCAAGCGGCCTGACCCGGCTTTGTAAGGCTGGCTTTGTGGGGCTTGTCTGGGAACACGGAAAGGCATTATTTGCCCGTCATGCCCGCCTCCAATTGGTCGCTGCATTCGCAGCTCAAGAAAGACACCATCGACATCGGCGACCTGCCGCTGTGCAAGGTGCTCGTCATCAAGGATGCGCATTATCCGTGGCTGCTGCTGGTGCCGCGGCGCGACGGCGCGGTCGAGATCATCGACCTCGACGAGGTCGCGCAGGCGCAGCTGATGACGGAAATCACTCGCGTCTCGCGGGCCCTGAAAGAGGTCACCAAGTGCGACAAGCTGAATGTCGCCGCGCTCGGCAACCTCGTCCCGCAGCTCCACGTCCATGTCATCGCGCGCCGCACCAGCGACGCTGCATGGCCGCGTCCCGTTTGGGGCGTGATGCCGCCGCTGGCGCATGACGCCGAGGAAGTGCAAAATTTCATCAGCGCGCTTCGCCGCAAGATCTGGTTGGGTTGAGATTCAATGTCTGCATTCGATTCATTTCCGCTCGGCCAGCCGGCCTTTGTCACCCATGTGCTGGACCGCGCCGCGCATCTGCGCACCAATGACGAGAAGCTGTTCGCGCTGGAAGGCCACCGCGAAGCCCGTGCTTATGTGATCTATCGCGACTCGCTGGTCGTGAAGCAGGAGGATGGCGGGGCCCGGGCCTTGCTCTCTCTGGAGGAAGCCCGCAGCTACGGCGCCAATCCCGGCACGATCTTTCTCGGGCTGCGCGACGCCGCGCCGATTTTCGGCATGGGGATCGCGCCGCAGGCCGCCGAGAAGCTGGTCGGGCGCGCCGACGTCGCGATCACCGAATTGCGCGGCATGGCGATGCAGGGGGTGGTGCCGCCCGAGCAGCTTTCGGCCATCGCAATGGCGAAATCGATGGTGACCTGGCATCAGCGCCACGGCTTCTGTGCGAACTGCGGCACCCGCACGGCGATGAAGGACGGCGGCTGGAAGCGCGAATGCCCGAGCTGCAAGGCCGAGCACTTTCCGCGCACCGACCCGGTCGTGATCATGCTGGTCACGTACGGCGACAAGGTGCTGCTGGGACGGCAGAAGCAGTTCATGCCCGGCATGTATTCCTGCCTCGCCGGGTTCGTGGAAGCCGCCGAGACCATCGAGGACGCCGTGCGACGCGAGATTTTCGAGGAGTCCGGCATCCGCTGCACCGACGTCAATTACTACATGACACAGCCCTGGCCCTATCCGTCATCGCTGATGATCGGCTGCACCGCGCGCGCGACCAACGAGGACATCGTGGTCGACCGCACCGAGCTGGAAGATGCGCGCTGGTTCGACCATGCCGAGGCGTCGCTGATGCTGAAGCGCCAGCATCCCGACGGGCTCGCCGGCCCGCATCCGTTCGCGATTGCCCATCACCTGCTCGGCCGCTGGGTGCACCACCAAAACCCGTTGGACAAATAGCGGGAACCGGACATCGTTCTGCCGATTAAAGCTGGACACAGTTCTGGCAGTAACGGAACCATTGCGACGGATCCCCCGCATGAATTTTCAGAACGGCGCCCCGAAAGTCCCGCCCCGCATCCTCTGCATCGGCCTGCCGGTGCGCGACCTGACCTTTCGCGTCAGCGTCCCGGCGCGCGGCTCCAAAGAGAACGCGACGCATTTCGAGGAGATCTGCGGCGGCAATGCTCTGAACGCCGCCATCGGCATCGTCCGGCTGGGCGGCCGCGCTTCGATCTGCGGACCGATGGGCGATTCGCAGGAGACCTCGAGCCGCTACATCTTCGACAAGCTCGCCCAGGAAGGCATCGAGACCAATCATCTCATCCACATGCCGAACCTGGTCACCCCGATCTCGGCGATCATGATCGACGACAGCGGCGAGCGCACCATCGTCACCTTCCGCGATCCGGAGCTCTGGAAGGTCAAGCTGCCGCCGACCGAGCTCTTGCTGGAGGATTGCGCGGCGATCCTGACCGAGAGCCGCTGCGCGCCGTTCTGCACCGAGCTTTGCGCCGAGGCGGTCAAACGCGGCATTCCGGTGGTGGTCGACGTCGACCGCGCGATGTCGATGCGGGAGGGGCTGCTCACCGCCTCCTCCCATCTGGTGTTCTCCAGCGAGCCGCTGCAGGAGACCGCCGACGTCACCGACGACGGCCAGGCGCTGCACAAGCTCGCCAAGCTCACCCCCTCCTTCCTGGCCGGCACCCGCGGCCCTCAGGGCACGATCTGGCTCAACGAGAAGGGCGGGCTCGAGGAGACCCCGGCCTTCCCGGTCCATACCGTCGACACGCTCGGGGCCGGCGACGTCTTCCACGGGGCGTTCGCCCTCGCCATCACCGAGAAACAGCCGCTGCGCGACGCGCTCCGCTTCGCCTCCGCCGCTGCAGCGCTGAAATGCACCCGCTTCGGGGGTGCTTATGCCGCACCGCAACGTACTGAAGTTGAAGAGTTTTTGGGTCAGCACGCCGACGCCAAGCCGGCCTGAGCCGCCACGAATCGCTTGATTTGGAAGATTCTTCTCTATATGAGGGATATTGAACCTTCATATGGAACTTTCTTCTATGACCGATGTCGCCATTCAGCTTCATGACAACAGTCGCCGCCTCGACGCGATCGATCGCAAGATTCTGACCGTGTTGCAGGAGGATGCGTCGCTCTCCGTCGCCGAGATCGGCGACCGGGTCGGCCTGTCGTCGACGCCATGCTGGAAGCGCATCCAGCGGCTGGAGGCCGACGGCGTGATCCTGCGCCGCGTGGCGCTGGTCGACCAGAACAAGATCGGGCTCGGGATTTCGGTGTTCGTCTCGGTCGAGAGCGCCGACCATTCGGAAGCCTGGCTGCGCAAATTCGCCGACGCGGTCAGCGCCATGCCCGAGGTGATGGAGTTCTACCGGATGGCCGGCGACGTCGACTACATGCTGCGCGTCGTGGTCGCGGACATGCAGGCCTACGACGTCTTCTACAAGAAGCTGATCAGTGCCGTGCCGCTGAAGAACGTCACCTCGCGCTTCGCGATGGAGAAGATCAAGTCGGTGACGGCGCTGCCGGTGCCCGCGGCGTAAGCGCCGCCGCACAACCCGCACGAGACGTCGATACGCTCCCAGGTAGTTCGCCTGTCCGGTATTTACCTGAAGTTAGCGCCGGCAGCGGTATTCTGCTGCGATGGAGCCGGGGGAGATCATCCCAGCGAAACGACCGCCTGCCTGGCTGGGCGCGGCTGCATTGCTGATTGCGAGCTGGATCGCGGTCGCAGTGCTGTCGCTAAAGGTGCGGGCGGGCAGCGACGTGGTGGCCGTGGCCTTCCCGCCATGGTGGCGCGCCGAGCGCGCGCTGATCGCCGCCGCGTCCGCCGATGCGTCGATCGTTCGGATGACCGCGATCCCGGCCCTGCTGGTGGTGCGGCCTGACCGCGATGGCGGGCTGAGCCGGCTGTACGAGGCCGGCGCCTTGCTGACCATGGATCCGCAGGCGATCGCCGGCTGCTTCGGGGCGGATGACGATCTGGGGGCTGGGGATGACCTTCGAAGGCGATGACATGGCCGCCCTGCGCGAGACGGCCAGCAAGATCCTGCTCGTGGTGCTGTGGCTGCACGTTCCGATCGCAGTCATCGTCGGCATGACGCTGCACACCGACTGGCTGATGCCGGCCGGCTTCATGGTCGCGATGGCGCTGGCCGCGACGGTGTCGTGGCGCGTCTCGGGGAACGGCGTTTCAACGCGCCTGATCGTTGCAGTGGCCCTGATGGCCGGCGTGTCGATGCTGGTCTACCAGTTCGCCGGCCACCGCTGGCAGGTCGACATGCACATGTATTTCTTCGCCGCGCTGGCGTGCCTCGTCGCCTATTGCGACTATCGGCCGATCGTCGCCGGCACCGCGGCAGTTGCCCTGCATCACCTGACGCTGAATTTCATCCTGCCGGCCGCGATCTATCCCGGCGGCGGCGATTTCGGTCGCGTCGTTCTCCACGCCGTGATCCTGCTGATCGAGGCCGGCGTGCTGATCTGGCTCGCGCACACGCTTGCCGAACTGTTCGAGAGAGCGGCGCAAAAGGCGGCGGAGGCCGAGGCCGCCGGCGCCGCCGAAGCGCGCGCCAAGGCCGAGCGGATCGAGGCCGAACGAGCCAAAAAGGACCGCGATGCCGCGCGGCGCGAGCTCGCCGCCGGCTTCGAGCGCAAGATCGGCGAGGTCGTCGAGGCCGTCGCGGTGGCGGCGAGCGCGATGCAGGGCCTGTCGACAACGATGAACGGGAGCAACGCGGAAACCATTCGCCAGGCCACCGCAGCCGCCTCCGCATCGACGCTGGCGTCGAGCAATGTGGAAACCGTCGCGTCCGCGACCGAGGAGCTGACGGCCTCGATCAACAGCATCGCCGAGCAGGTGACGCGCTCGGCGCGGATCGCCGCCAAGGCCGCCGACGAGGCACGCCGCACCAACAGCGTCGTCGAAGGCCTTGCCGCCGGCACGCAGAAGATCGGCGAGGTGGTGACGTTGATCCAGAGCATCGCCAGCCAGACCAATCTGCTCGCCCTGAACGCAACCATCGAAGCGGCGCGCGCCGGCGAGCATGGCCGCGGATTTGCCGTGGTCGCGAGCGAGGTCAAGGCACTGGCCAACCAGACCGCCAAGGCGACCGAGGAGATTTCGGCCCAGATCCAGGACATCCAGAGCGCGACGGGTGCTGCCGTCAGCGCGATCGGGACCATCGGGACCACGATCGCGGAAATCGACCAGGTCTCCGGCGAGATCGCGGCCGCCGTCGATCAGCAGGGCGCGGCGACCCGCGAGATCTCCAGCAATTTGCAGCAGGCCGCCGATCGCACGCGGGACGTCAACAAGGGCATCCTCAACGTCAACCGCGCGTCCGAACAGGCCGGCAGCGCGACCGCACAGCTGCTCGATGCAGCCAACGGCCTGTCGTCGCAATCGGAATGGCTGAAGACCGAGCTGGATCGCTTCCTGGCCTCGCTGCGGGCAGCGTGAGCACCACCTCCTGAGCTGTCATCGCCCGGCTCGACCGGGCGATCCAGTACGCCGCGGCCTCTCGGCTCAATCACGACCGTCTCTGGAATACTGGATCACCCGCTTTCGCGGGCGATGACACCATTCTTCGCGGCGAGCAGTGCGCTCAAATCTTCTGATTGTACTCGCCGACCTCGGGATGCGTGCGCAGCACGGCATCCATCGCCTCGAACATGTCGTGCATGCGCCGCTCGCTGACCGGACTTTCCACCACGACCACGAGCTCCGGCTTGTTCGAGGACGCGCGCACCAGGCCCCAGCTGCCGTCCTCGACCGTGACGCGCACGCCGTTGACGGTGACGAGATCGCGGATGTTCTGGCCCGCGACCTTCCCGCCCTGCTGCTGCAACGCCTCGAAGTGCTTCACCACGGCGTCGACGACGCCGTACTTCGCCTCGTCGGCGCAATGCGGCGACATGGTCGGCGACGACCAGGTCTTCGGCAACGCGTCCTTCAGATCGGCCATCGACTTGCCGGGCGCGCGGTCGAGCATCTCGCAGATCGCGATCGCCGATACCAGGCCATCGTCATAACCGCGACCGAACGGCTTGTTGAAGAAGAAGTGGCCCGACTTCTCGAAACCGGCAAGCGCGCCCAGCTCATTGGTGCGCCGCTTCATGTAGGAATGGCCGGTCTTCCAGTAGACCGTCTTCGCACCCTGCTTCTGCAGCACGGGGTCGGTCACGAACAGCCCGGTCGACTTCACGTCGACGACGAACTGCGCGTTCGCATTGATCGCCGACATGTCGCGCGCCAGCATGACGCCGACCTTGTCGGCGAAGATCTCCTCGCCGGTGTTGTCGACCACGCCGCAGCGGTCGCCGTCGCCGTCGAAGCCGAGGCCGACATCGGCCTTGTGCGCCAGCACCGCATCGCGGATCGCGTGCAGCATCTCCATGTCTTCCGGATTCGGATTGTATTTCGGAAAGGTGTGATCGAGCTCAGTGTCGAGCGGAATCACATCGCAGCCGATCGCCTCCAGCACCTGCGGCGCGAACGCGCCCGCGGTGCCGTTGCCGCAGGCCGCGACGACCTTCAGCCTGCGCTTCAGCTTCGGCCGGCTGGTGAGGTCGGCGATGTAGCGCGCCGGATAATTCTCGTGGAATTGATAGGAGCCGCCGGCCGTGTTCTTGAATTCGGCGTTGAGCACGATTGCCTTCAGCCGCGACATCTCGTCGGGACCGAAGGTGAGCGGACGGTTGGCGCCCATCTTGACGCCGGTCCAGCCATTGTCGTTGTGCGAGGCGGTGACCATGGCGACGCAGGGCACGTCAAGGTCGAACTGCGCGAAGTAGGCCATCGGCGTCACCGCGAGCCCGATGTCATGCACCTTGCAGCCCGCCGCCATCAGGCCCGAGATCAGCGCGTATTTGATCGAGGCGGAATAGCCGCGGAAATCGTGACCGGTGACGATCTCTTGGCGGACGCCGAGCTCCGCGATCAGCGCGCCGAGCCCCATGCCGAGCGCCTGCACGCCCATCAGGTTGATTTCCTTGTTGAACAGCCAGCGCGCGTCGTACTCGCGAAACCCGGTCGGCTTCACCATCGGCTCGGATTCGAAGGCATAGGTGTTCGGGACCAGCGCGGATTTCGGCTTCGGAAACATGGGTCGGCCTTATGGTCGTATGCAGAAAGACATCGTCGCAGCCTTTAGCGAATGCGCGGGCCGGGCGAAAGCAGAGACTGGGGCTGGTGACCAACAATTACGGCAGAAATGGCGGCAACTATCCCGCGAGTTGAACGCCGGATCGCGCCGGCCTTCCCAGCATTACGGTGACAGATTCGAGCGCGCGATCTCCGCAATCGTCGTCCCGGCGAAGTGCGCAATTGCGCACGGGGCCGGGACCCATACGCCGCAGCGGGTGTTGGGTTCGGGACCCGTCGTTCCGGCGTTGCTCACCAAAGACGGTCTGTGGTTATGGGTCCCGGCCTTCGCCGGGACGACAGCGAGTGTGTCGCACGCTATCCCGTGAGGATGACTTATTGCTCCAGCAACAATTTGCCGTTGGCGTATTCGAAGCGCTTCAGCTTCGACAGGAAAGATAGGCCGAGCAGGTTTTCCGACAGCGCCTCGTCCGGCAGCACCAGGGCATCGACGTCGCGCACGGTCAGGCCGCCGATCTCGATCATGGCGATGCGGGCGCGCGCGGCCTTGATGGTGCCGTTCGCGGTGGTAACGCGCGAGGTGTAATCGCCCGGCACCGGGCGCAGGCCGAAACGGGCAGCCGAGGCCTCGTTCAGCGCAACCACCGAGGCGCCGGTGTCGACCATGAAGTTGATGCGCTGGCCGTCGATCCGGCCGTCGGTCGCGAAATGACCGCGAGGATCGGGCGCAATGCTGAACGTGCGGGCACTGGCCTGCGCCACCGTGACGGCTGGGGCGGCGGTCTGCCTTGTGGTGGTCGCGGCGGCGGGCGACATCTTGCTGGCCATCTGAGCCATGAAGGTGCCCAGCCCAATCAGGATGGCCGCGAAAATCATCAGGTTACGCATGACACCATACTCGGAAAACCGAACACGCAATTTCACCACGCCGTCCGCCCCGCCGCGAGCGAGGGCGGCGGCACGAGCCTGCCATTTTGGCGAAAAGGATGAGCGAAGCGTTAATGCGAGCCCAGAGCAGCGGCCGAATGACATCGGCCGGCTGCCCGGGCAGCAATTTGCCGGCCTTCAGGCCGTCTTTCAGGCCGTCCTGGCGACCGGGCTCGGCATCGCAACGCGCAGCGCGTAATAGACCGCGCCGGCGATTCCGACACCGAAGAACCAGCCATAGACCGCCCACCACGCCGGCAGGATCGAGGTGAAGTTCGGCAGCACCGACGAGAACAGCGCGCCGATGCCGGCCGCGATCAGCGCGCTGACGTTCCAGCCGTTCTGGAAGCGATATTCGCCGTTCTCCCGATACAGCGCCGGCACGTTCACACGGCCTTTGGCGATCAGATAATAGTCGACCATCATGACGCCGAAGATCGGCCCCATCGTCGCGCCGATCAGCCCGACGAACGAGGCGGCGTTGCCCTCCCAGGGCGCGAACGGATACAGCGCCAGCGCGATCAGCGCCGCGATATAGCCGCCCTTCTTGAAGTCGATATGCCGCGGAAACACGTTGGAGAAATCGAACGCCGGGGAGACGAAATTGGCGACGACGTTGATGCCGAGCGTCGCCACCGCAAAGGTAACCGCCGCGAGCAATGCCAGGAACCAGCTGTCGAACTTCGCCGAGATCTGGTCGGGATGCAGCAGCACCTCGTGATAGACGTTGAACGCCGCGATCGTGGTGACGCCGGCAACCAGCGAGAACAGGATCAGATTGACCGGCAGGCCCCAGATATTTCCCTTGCGCAGCGCTTTCTCGTCGGGCGCATAGCGCGAGAAGTCGCAGAAGTTGAGATAGAGCGCGGCGAAATAGGTGATCCAGGTGGCGGCGACGGCGCAGAGCGCCGGGAACGAGCCGGGCACGCCGGGCACGCCGGCTTCCTTGGTCTTTTCCAGCAGCACGTCCTGCGGGATCGGCGCGGTGAGCGAGATGCCGCCGGCCGCGATGCACAGATAGATCGCAAGGATCAGCATCATCAGCCACACCGCAGGCCCCGCCCAGTCCTGGAAGCGCCGCACCGTCTCCATGCCGCGCTGGATGATCAGCAGCTGCAGCGCCAGATCACGACGAAGCAGATCACCTCGAGCGTGGAATGGCCGAGCATATGGCTGGACTGGTGGAACGCCTTGAAGCTGTCGATGCGCGTCAGCAGCGCGACGATCGCGCCCGAGGCCGCGGCGGTCTGCGCGCCGTACCAGAAGCAGGCCACGACGGCGCGGACCAGCGCCGGAATGTTGGCGCCCCAGACCCCGAACGAGGCGCGCGCCAGCACCGGATAGGGCACGCCGGTCTTCACGCCGGCATTGCCGATCAGGCTCATCAGCACGAAGATCACCAGCGAGCCGACGCCGATCGCGAGGATGAAGTTGACGAAGCTGCCGCAGAGCAGGAACAGGCTGGCGGCGAGATAATAGCCCCAGAGGCTGTGCACGTCCGAGGTCCAGACGTTGAAGATGCTGAAGGCGCCCCAGTTGCGTTCCTTGGCCGGCGCCAGATCTTCGTTGTACAGCGACGGCGATGCGTTCTTGATCTCCACGGTGGCCTCCCCAAGTGCGAGCCCGTGATCCCATCCCAGCGCGCAAATCTAACCACCGTTTGCCGGCGCTCGCCAGCGCAACCGATCAAGCATGATCGGGAAAACGGAGACCGGCGCCCTTAAGGCATGATGAAGTTAGGTTGAGCTTGCGACCGCAAAGATGCTGCGCTCCCTCTCCCGCTTGCGGGGGAGGGCTGGGGTGGGGGCTCTCGCCGCGAGTCGCATCGCGGAGAGAGCCCCCACCCGCCGCGCTCAGGCGCGCAAGAGCGCTGCCGAGCGCGTCGGCCTCCCCCGCAAGCGGGGGAGGCGAAGCGAGCCTGCGGTCCGACTGATTCAACCAAGAACCATCGTGCTCTAGCTAGCGCAACAACGCGAAACGTTGACGCGGCACGACAAAGCGTTGCCTCGAAGATTCACGTGCCGCGCGGTTTCACGCGCCTGGTCGGCATCGCGCTGGCGGGATCTTCCGGCCAGGGATGGCGCGGATAGCGGCCACGCAGGTCGGAACGCACCGCGGCGTAACTGCCGCGCCAGAAACCGGGCAGATCGCGCGTCACCTGCACCGGCCGCTGTGCCGGCGACAGCAGTTCCAGCACCAGCGGCACCGCGCCCTTGGCAATTGAGGGATGGGTGTTGAGCCCGAACAGCTCCTGCAGCCGCACCGCAATGGTCGGGCCCTGCTCGGCCTCGTAATCGATCGCGAGCTGCGTTCCGGTCGGCGCCTCGAAATGCGTCGGCGCCTCGCGATCGAGCCGCGCGCGCAATTCCCACGGCAGCAGCGCCATCAGCGCGTCCGACAGGTCGCCGGCGGACAGCTCCCTCAGCGCGGTCTTGTCGTAGAGCGCCGGCACCAGCCAGTCGTCGGCACGCGCGGCGAGCGCTGCGTCCGACAGATCGGGCCAGCTCTCGTCCTCGGCCTTGCGCAGGAACATGACGCGGTCGCGCCATTGCTTGGAGTGCTTCGACCACGGCAAACGGTCGAGCCCGGCGGCGATCAGGCCGTCGGCGAACACGCGCGCGGTCTCGGCCGAGGGCTGTAGCGGCATCGGTGCCTCCGACAGCGTGATCGCGTGCAGCGAACGCCTGCGGCGGGCGCGCAGCGCCATCGCGCCGCGGTCGAACGTCACCTCTTCCACGTTCTCGATCTGGTCAGCGAAGCGCTGCTCGATCTCCTCCTGGGTGATCGGCGCCGCCAGCAGGATGCGGCCGCTCGCGGCCGTGCCGGTCAGTTCGGCAACCGCGATATAAGGCAGCCGCGCCAGCGCCGCAGTCTGCTCGACGGCGGCGCCGCGGCCATTGGCCAGCACGAAGCTGCCGTTGCCGCGGTTCCTGGCGACGCGGTCCGGAAACGCGAAGGCCAGCATGACGCCGGTGGAGAGATCCTTCGTTTCGCCGGCCGCCGACTTCACCTGCGCGGCCCAGCGCGCCGCCATGGTGCGGGCGCTCGATGCGCGCTGCGAGCGGTCGCGGCGGAACTGGTCGAGCCGGACGTCGAGATCGACACTGTCGCCGCCGAGCCCGCGCTCGGTCAGAACCGCGGCGATCTCGGCCGCCTCCTCGCCCATACCGAAGCGGGCGGAATCCACGATCATGCGCGCCAGCCGCGGCGACAGCGCCAGCGCGCGCAGGCTCTGTCCTTCTTCTGTAATGCGGCCATCGCCGTCGAGCGCCCCGAGCTCGGACAGCAGTGATTTGGCCTCCTTCAGCGCCGGCCCCGGCGGTGGATCGAGGAAGGCAAGGCCCGCGGGATCGCTGACGCCCCATTGCGCGAGATCGAGCACCAGCGAGGACAGATCGGCGGAGAGGATCTCGGGCGCGGTGTAGGCCGGCAGCGACGCGGTCTGCGGCTCGTCCCAGAGCCGGTAGCAGATGCCGGGCTCGATACGGCCGGCACGGCCGCGCCGCTGATCCACCGCCGCACGCGAGGCCCGTACGGTCTCGAGCCGCGTCAACGCAATGTCAGGCTCGTAGCGCGGCACCCGCGCGAGGCCAGAGTCCACCACAATGCGGACGCCCTCGATGGTCAGCGAAGTCTCGGCGATCGAGGTCGCCAGCACCACCTTGCGGGTGCCCTTCGGCGCCGGCGCGATGGCGCGATCCTGCACGCTGGCATCGAGCGCGCCGAACAGCGGCACGATCTCGACCGCGGCGTCGTGCACACGCTCGGCCAAAAAAGTCTGGGTGCGGCGGATCTCGGCGGCGCCCGGCAGGAAGGCCAGCACCGAGCCGGCATCGGCGCGCAGCGCGGCCGCGATCGTCTCGGCCATCTGCCGCTCCAGCGGCGCGTCGACCTTGCGGCCGACGTAACGGGTCTCGACCGGAAAGGCGCGCCCCTCGCTTTCGACCACCGGCGCGTCGCCGAGCAGTTTTCCGACGCGTGCGCCGTCGAGCGTTGCCGACATCACGAGGATTCGCAGGTCCTCGCGCAGGCCGGTCTGCGCGTCGCGTGCCAGCGCCAGCCCGAGATCGGCATCGAGCGAGCGCTCATGGAATTCGTCGAACAGCACCGCGGCGACGCCGTTGAGCTCGGGATCGTCGAGGATCCGGCGCGAGAAGATGCCTTCGGTGACGACCTCGATCCGCGTCGCGCGCGACACCTTCGAGCCGAAGCGCACGCGATAGCCGACGGTCTCCCCGGCACGCTCGCCGAGCGTCTTCGCCATCCGCTCGGCGCTGGCGCGCGCGGCGATGCGGCGCGGCTCCAGCACGATGATCTTCTTGCCCCTCGCCCAGGGTGCATCGAGCAACGCGAGCGGCACGCGCGTGGTCTTGCCGGCGCCCGGCGGCGCCACCAGCACTGCGGCGTTGTGACCATCGAGCGTGCGGTCGAGCTCATCGAGCACGGCATCGATCGGCAGCGGACTATCGAATTGGCGCGGCAAGGATTCTCATCACCGCAGCGGCGCTCGGGCCGGGCTGCGTCCCATGGTTAACAATCCGTCTCGGATTTCCTCGCCTCTTAGACCATTCGTCAGCCACGGGAAACCCGCGGAAAGGTCCGGTTTGGTGGCACATCGCTTGTATCAATAAAGGAGAAAGCAACCGATCGGGCCGATGATGGGCCCGATCACGCCGGAACAGGACAAAGATGACCACAAACGGCACAGCCGCTGCGACAGATCGTTCCGCCCCACGCGCGAGCGGACGCGTCGATTGGGTCGACTATGCCAAGGGCATCTGCATCATCATGGTCGTGATGATGCATTCGGTGCTGGGGGTCGAGAAGGCCGCCGACCAGACTGGCTTCATGCATTATGTCGTGATGTTCGCAAAGCCGTTCCGGATGCCGGACTTCTTCCTGATCTCGGGCCTGTTCCTGTCGGTCGTGATCGATCGCGACTGGCGCACCTATCTTGACCGCAAGGTGATGCACTTCGCCTATTTCTACGTGCTCTGGGTGACGATCCAGTTCGGCTTCAAGGCGCCGTCGCTGGCCGCCGAGACCGGCTGGGCCCAGGTTGGGCTGCAATATCTCGAGTCCTTCATCGAGCCGTTCGGCACGCTGTGGTTCATCTATCTGCTGCCGATCTTCTTCGTCGCCACCAAGCTCGCGCGCAATGTCCCCCCGCTCGTGATCTGGCTGATCGCGGCGCTGCTGGAAGCGGCGCATGTCACGACCGGCTGGACCGTGATCGACGAGTTCTGCTCCCGCTTCGTCTACTTCTACACCGGCTATATCCTCGCCGATTACGTGTTCGCGCTGTCGGACCGCGCGCGGGCACGGCCTGCGTTGGCTCTGCTCGGGCTTGGGCTCTGGGCGCTGATCAATGGCGGCCTGGTTGCGCTCGAGGTGAGCGAATGGCCGGTCGTCTCGCTGGCACTCGGCTTTGCCGGCGCCTGCGCGATCATCGTGACCGGCACGCTGCTGGCGCGCGCGCACTGGCTTGGCTTGCTGCGCTTCTGCGGCGAGCATTCGATCGTGATCTATCTCGCCTTCTTCCTGCCGATGGCTGCGACACGCACCCTTCTGCTGCGCTTCGGCATCATCCACGACATCGGCCTGATCTCGCTGATCGTGACCGCGGTCGGCGTCGCCGGCTCGCTCGTGATCTGGCGGCTGGCACTGGCGGCGCGGGCCAATTTCCTGTTCGAACGGCCCGATGCGTTCTGGATTGCCCCGAAGAAGGCGACGCCCTCGCTGCAGGCGGCCGAATAAGCCCCGACAGTGCCAGAAGTCATGACCGCCGGATTCGTTCCGACGGCGGGAATCCGGCCGTTCGAACTTTCCGCACATTGAAATTATTGGCTTTTTGATCCCGAATGTTTCGTCGCCTGGGCCGCGACGAAACAATTCTCCCGGTCACGAAACCATTTTCCGCTTTTCGCGCAGACATCCGGAAACGGGCCGTAACTAACGTTTCTCCCAACGAACCGCCGCCCAACGGCGAACTGGGAGCCTGTCATGCCGAACGTCATCGCCATCAACGCTGCAGCCACGAAGCATATCGACGCTGCTCGCGCGACCTCGGATGAAACGCTGCTCGCGCGTATCGCCAAGAATGACCGCACCTCGATGCACACGCTCTATGCCCGTCATAACGTCCGGGTCTACCGCTTCGTGCTCCGCATGGTGCGCGACACCACCATGGCCGAGGACCTGGTCAGCCAGGTGTTCCTGGACGTCTGGCGCACCGCGGCCCAGTTCGAGGGCCGTTCGCAGGTCTCGACCTGGCTGCTCTCGATCGCCCGCTTCAAGGCGCTGACCGCGCTGCGCCAGCGCAAGCATGAGGACATCGACCAGGACGACGTGCTGGAGATCGCCGACGGCGCCGACACGCCGGAAACCTCGCTCGATCGCGCCACCACCAGCGAGATCCTGCGCGCCTGCGTGGCCAAGCTGTCACCGGCCCACCGCGAGATCATCAATCTGGTCTACTACCATGAGAAGTCGGTCGAGGAGGCCGGCGAGATCATCGGTATCCCGCAGAGCACGGTGAAGACCCGCATGTTCTATGCCCGCAAGCAGCTCGCCGACCTCCTGCGGGGCGCCGGCGTGGATAGCGTCGCCGCATAAAGTATCGCAAATTCAATATCTTAACGGGAGACCACGCGATTCAGACAATTGTCCACGAAGCCGAAAAATTCAGGCGACGAAACAATTGAAACAATCGACGACATCACCCGGAAAAACACGATCTCTATATCTATAGCCAACGACGCAACCCCAACCCCATTTACTGAACCGGTTTCGATACCTCTTCGTTCTAACCTCCCAAGTAGCCTCCAACGACCCGGCCGGGATGCCCCCCAGCCGGGTCGCTCTGTTTTTGGCGCGGCGCCGTGATGCCGAGCGCACCTCGCCTCACACAGACGTGACGCGGCTCGCGACCGGCCCACCGTAACGGCCAAACCGTCCCCGCGAAGAACATCAGGCGTACCCGGCGCGGCCCTCTGGCGCGCCGGGACTCCGATGGACGGATGACGATGCTCAGCCTTGCCCTTGCCCTGCTTGCCGGTGTCGCCACCGTCGCCGCCCCTTGCACCCTGCCGATGCTGCCGATCCTGCTTGGGGTATCGATAGGCCAGACCGGCAAGGCGCGGCCCGCGATGATCGCGCTCGGTTTCGTGATGTCATTCTCTGCGGTGGCATTGCTGCTGAGCGCGATCACGCGCGCCTTCGATTTCGATCCGAGCGTGCTGCGGACCGGCGCGGCCGTGCTGCTCGCGGGCTTCGGCCTCCTGATGATCTGGCCGGCGCCGTTCGAATGGCTGTCGATCCGGCTCACCGGCGCCACCTGCAACGTCGGACAGGCCGCGCCGTCGCAAAGCCTGTTCGGCGGCTTCGTGCTCGGCTCTACGCTCGGCCTGGTGTGGACGCCGTGCGCCGGCCCCGTGCTCGGCTCGATCCTGACCATCGTCGCGACCTCGAAGGACACCGCGTGGGCGAGCCTGCAGCTCGTCACCTACGCGATCGGCGCCGCGATCCCGATGCTTGCGATTGCCTATGGCGGACAGGCCGTCACCACGCACCTGCGCAGCATGGCGCGGATCGCGCCGCGCCTGCAGCAGGGCTTCGGCGTCGTGATCGTCGCATTCGCCGCGCTGTCCTACCTGCAGTACGACACGCTGATCGTGGCGTGGCTGACCCAGTTCTATCCCAACGGCCAGATCGGCCTGTAAGCCCAAAGGAGATATCGATGTCCCTGCGCTTGATTGCCGTATCCGCTCTGGTGGCGGGCCTTGGCCTCGGCGGTGCCGTGATCCCTGGCCTCTGCACCGAGTCAGACGCGCCGGCCCAGCCGGTGCCGCGGGCGATCGCCATGACCGCCGAACAGAGCCCGACCGCGCCCGAATTCGCCGGCATCAGCAACTGGTTCAATTCGCAGCCGCTGAAGCTGGCCGACCTGCGCGGCAAGGTCGTGCTGGTGGATTTCTGGACCTATGGCTGCGTCAACTGCGTCAACACACTGCCGCATGTCACCCAGCTCTATTCAAAGTACCGGGATCGCGGCCTCGTCGTGATCGGAGTCCACACGCCGGAATTCCCGTTCGAGCATTCGGCCTCCAACGTGCAGGCGGCGCTGAAGCGGCACGGCATCCTCTATCCGGTGGCGCAGGACAACAATTCGCAGACCTGGAACGCCTACCGCAACCAGTATTGGCCGGCGCAATACGTCATCGACCAGAACGGCAAGATCGTCTTCCAGCACGCCGGCGAGGGACAGTACGACGAGATCGACCGCACCGTCGCGCGGCTGCTCAACGCCAACAGCTAAGGCCTGATGAGATCAGGTTGAGCTGGAACGGCATCGGAGGTTCACCTCTCCCAACGGGGGGAGGTGAACCGGGACCGCGCCAAGCCGATCCAGCCAAAACTCAACCCGCTTTAGTCGGACAATCCGCCCTCTTTGTCGTCACAGCTGACGTGGTAAGGTCCACGCCAGGTCGACGATGGATGGTGCGTGATGTTCGAAGGCTGGGATGCGGTCGTACTCGCCCGCGCGCAATTCGCTTTCACGATGTCGTTCCACATCGTGTTTCCCGCATTCTCGATCGGGCTTGCGAGCTATCTCGCGGTGCTGGAAGCGCTGTGGCTTGCCACCAAGCGCGAGGTCTACATCAACCTGTTCAATTACTGGCTGAAGATCTTCGCGGTCGCGTTCGGCATGGGCGTGGTCTCGGGCATCGTGATGTCCTACCAGTTCGGCACCAACTGGTCGTCCTTTGCCGACAAGACCGGGCCGGTGATCGGTCCGATGATGGCCTATGAGGTGTTAACCGCATTCTTCCTCGAGGCCGGCTTTCTCGGCGTCATGCTGTTCGGGCTCGAACGCGTCGGCCCCAGGCTGCACTTCGTGGCGACGCTGATGGTCGCGATCGGCACGCTGATCTCGGCGTTCTGGATTCTGTCGGCCAATTCCTGGATGCAGACACCGACAGGCCACGCCGTCAACGCCGACGGCCAGTTCGTCGCCGCCGACTGGCTCAAGGTGATCTTCAATCCGTCGTTCCCCTACCGCCTCGTGCACATGGTGCTGGCGGCCTACCTCACCACTTCGCTGGTGGTCGGCGCGGTCGGTGCCTGGCATCTGCTCCGCGACCAGCATCTGGCGGGAGCGCGCGTGATGTTCTCGATGGCGATGTGGATGGCGACGCTGGTGGCGCCGATCCAGATCCTCGCCGGCGACCAGCACGGCCTCAACACGCTGGAGCACCAGCCCGCCAAGGTGATGGCGATGGAAGGCCATTACCAGAGCCACAAGGACGGCGCGCCGCTGATCCTGTTCGGCTGGCCCGACCAGCGTGAGGCGAAAGTGAAGTATGCGATCGAGGTGCCGAAGCTGTCGTCGCTGATCCTCAAGCATTCGCTCGACGCGCCGCTGGCCGGCCTCGACACCGTGCCGCGCGAGAACTGGCCGCCGGTGCCGATCACCTTCTGGTCGTTCCGCATCATGGTCGGCCTCGGCTTCCTGATCATGGGGCTCGGCCTGCTCAGCCTTTTGATGCGCTGGCGGGGGATGATGTACCAATCGCCGCTGCTGCATCGCTTCGCGGTGCTGATGGGCCCCGCCGGCTTCATCGCGGTGCTCGCGGGCTGGATCACCACGGAGACCGGGCGGCAACCGTTCACCGTCTACGGCCTGCTGCGCACGGCGGACTCAGCGTCGCCGCTGGCGGCGCCGGCGGTGGGCTCGTCGCTGATTGCCTTCATCATCGTCTATTTCGCCGTGTTCACCGCGGGCGTGATCTACATCCTGCGGCTGATGGCGCAGCCGCCGCATCCCGGCGAGCAAGGCCCGACGAAGGATCTTCCCGCCCGCGCCGCCGGCATCACGCCGGCGGCAGGTGCTGCCGTGGAGGCCGCACGATGATCGATCTCGCCACGATCTGGGCCTTCATCATCGCCTTTGCCGTGTTCGTCTATGTCGTGATGGACGGCTTCGATCTCGGCCTCGGCATCCTGTTTCCGCTGTTTCCGCAAAAGACCGACCGCGACGTCATCATGAATACGGTGGCGCCGGTGTGGGATGGCAACGAGACCTGGCTGGTGCTCGGCGGCGGCGGCATGATGGCGGCGTTTCCGCTGGCCTATGCGGTGCTGATGCCGGCGCTCTACACGCCGATGATCGCGATGCTGCTCGGCCTCGTGTTCCGCGGCGTCGCCTTCGAATTCCGCTGGCGGACCCAGAAGGCGCGCAACAAATGGGATATCGCTTTCGCCGGCGGCTCGCTGCTCGCGACACTGGCGCAGGGGATCGCGCTCGGCGCCATCCTGCAGGGCATCCATGTCGAGGGACGTCAGTACGCCGGCGGCTGGTGGGATTGGCTGACGCCGTTCAGCATCCTGACCGGCGTCGCGCTGGTGATCGGCTATGCGCTGCTCGGAGCGACCTGGCTGGTGATGAAGACCGAGGGTGAGCTGCGCGACCGCGCCTACCATCTGAGCTGGATGTTGTTGATCGCGATGCTTTGCGCGATCGGCGCCGTCAGCATCGCAACCCCGTTCCTCAGCGTGCAATACACCCAGCGCTGGTTCGCCTGGCCCAACATCATCCTCACCGCGCCAGTGCCGATCGCGGTCGCCGCCGTCACCGCGCTGCTGCTGCGCGCGCTCAGCGACAAGAACGACCACCAGCCGTTCTTCCTGACGCTGGCGCTGTTCGCCCTGTCCTATGCCGGGCTCGGCATCAGCATGTATCCATACATCGTGCCGCAGAGCATCACGATCTGGCAGGCGGCGGCACCGGCGAACAGCCAGATCTTCATGCTGGTCGGCGTCTCGATCCTGGTGCCGCTGATCCTCGGCTACACCGCCTGGGCCTATTGGGTGTTCCGCGGCAAGGTGCGCCCCGGCCACGGATACCACTGATGCCACTAGAGCGTTTTCCAGCGAAGTGGATCCCGGTTCGCGTCAAGAAAACGCGTCAGGACGAGAATCTAGAGCCCCGTTCCGATTCCATCGGAACGGAAATGGCTCTAGTGCCGAATCAGCGGCCGCTCGGCCAGCGCCTGCTGTGGTTCGCGGCGCTCTGGCTCGGCGGCGTCGGCACCGTGGCGCTGATCTCGTTCGCCTTGCGACTCTGGATCGCGCCGAAATGAGGCGGCCCGTCTGACGTGCCGCGCCAATCAATGACAAAAAACAGAAGCATTACAGGGATATACCTGTGATGCCGCCCCAAGCTTGCCATCAAGCTGCCGCTGAGATTTGATGCTGCCTGATTTGCGGGTGGAGCAGCCATTTGGCCGCGCGCCAACAAGGAGAGCTTTGCATGACGAAACTTCGTCACCTGGTCTGGATGTTGATCGCGACGGGCGCGCTCGTGCTGTCGACGTCGCAGGGCTTCGCTCAGAGCCGCCCGGACGCCGACGAGCCCGGTCTTGTCGCCGACGACAGCTACGAGCTCGACCCGGAATGGCAGAAGCAGGTCGTGTATTACCGGACCAATGAGGCGCCGGGCACCATCATCGTCGCGACGGCCGAGCGCCACCTTTACCTGGTGCAGGGCAATGGCCGCGCGCTCCGCTACGGCATCGGCGTCGGCCGCGAAGGCTTTCAATGGCAGGGCCTCGTGAGCATCACCCGCAAGGCCGAGTGGCCGGACTGGGTGCCGCCGCCGGAAATGATCGCGCGCCAGCCCTATCTGCCGCGCTTCATGGCGGGCGGCCCGGGCAATCCGCTCGGCGCACGCGCGATGTATCTCGGCACCACGGTCTACCGCATCCACGGCACCAACCGGCCCGACACCATCGGCACCGCCGTGTCCTCCGGCTGCTTCCGCCTGGTCAACAACGACGTCGCCGATCTCTACAACCGCGTTCCGGTCGGCACCAAGGTGATCATCCGGCAGAAGCCCGAACTGTAGCCTTCAGCCTGCTTCGATATCCGTCCCGCTTTCCCCCCGATCATTCGCGAGAGAGAACCCATGCGTACATTTCGAGGCGGCCTGACGATCGGGCTCGCGATCGCCGCGCTGGTTGCGGCCGCCGCCATTACCTATGAGCGCTACGACACCCGCACGCTGAAGCGCACCGTCCGCCGCGGCGACGTGCTGTGCGGCGTCAACAAGGGCCTGCCGGGCTTCTCGATCCCGGACGACAAGGGTAACTGGACCGGCTTCGACGTCGACTTCTGCCGCGCGGTCGCGTCGGCGATCTTCGACGATCCGTCGAAGGCGAAGTTCGTGCCGCTCGACGCCAGCGAGCGCTTCAAGGAGCTGCAGAACCGCAAGGTCGACATCCTCTCGCGCAACTCCACCTGGAGCATGTCGCGCGAGACCAATTACGACCTCTACTTCCCCGCAGTCGCCTATTATGACGGCCAGGGCTTCATGCTGCCGCGCTCGCGCAACATCGATTCTGCGCTCGACCTGAACGGCAGCAAGGTCTGCGTGCAGGCCAACACCACGACGCAGCTCAATCTCGCCGACTATTTCCGTGCCAACAACATGAAGTACACGGAGATGAAGTTCGACAAGCTGGACGACGTCGTGAAGGCCTATAACTCCGGCCAGTGCGATACGCTGACATCGGACGCCTCGCAGCTCTATGCGCTGCGGCTCAACCTCGCCAAGCCGAGCGACCACACGATCCTCGCCGACATCATCTCCAAGGAGCCGCTGGCGCCGGTGGTGCGCTTGCGCGACGACGACTGGATGATGATCGTGAAGTGGACGCTGTACGCCATGATCAACGCCGAAGAGCTCGGCATCACCTCGAAGAATATCGACGAGGCGCTGAAGTCGAAGAAGCCGGAGGTGATGCGGCTGGTCGGCACCGAGGGCTCCTATGGCGAGGATCTCGGCCTGACCAAGGACTGGGCGGTGCGCATCATCCGCCATGTCGGCAATTACGGCGAGGTCTACGACCGCAACGTCGGCGCCGACTCCAAGCTGAAGATCCCGCGCGGCATGAACCAGCTCTGGAACGCCGGCGGCGTCCAGTACGCGCCGCCGATCCGGTAACGGCGCGCAGCCGGGCCACGGCCGCCACCACATACAACGCCGTCGTCCCTGCGAAAGCAGGGACCCATACGCCGCGGCGGATATTGTAGGTGGGACTCGTCGTTCCAGCGGCGCGCGACAGTCACCCATTCGTGGCTATGGGTCCCTGCTTTCGCAGGGACGACAGTGAGCATGCTGTACGGCTTCGGTGTCATCACCCGGCTCGACCGGGTGATCCAGTACGCCGCGGCCTCTCCGCTCAAGCACGACTGTCTCTGGAATACTGGATCGCTCGGTCGAGCCGAGCGATGACAGCGTGTTGCGTGGTGACGACGCCGCGTTATGCGACGACGACGACGCGGCCGATCAATATCCCTTGCCGCTCGCCAGCTGGTCGGTGTGGAAATTGCTGTCGCCGAACAGCTCCTGGCAGACCCGGGCGCGCTTCATGAAGAAGCCGATGTCGAACTGGTCGGTCATGCCCATGCCGCCATGCATCTGCACGCCCTCCTGCACGGCCAGCGTCGCCGTGGTGCCGGCGCGGGCTTTTGCCACCGCGACCGCGGTTGCGGCCTTGTCGGCATCCGTATCGAGCGCCTGCAGCGCTTTCAGAACGGCGGCGCGGGTGATCTCGATATCGATATAGAGCTGGGCGGCACGGTGCTGCAGCGCCTGGAATTCGCCGATCGCCTTGCCGAACTGCTTGCGCTCCTTGAGGTAGGCCACGGTGCGGCCGAACACCTCGTCGGAGAGGCCGACCATTTCGGACGCCACCGCGCCGCGGCCAATATTAAGCACCCCCTCGAGCAACCCAAAGCCCTGATCGACTTCGCCGAGCACGCTGTCGGCGTTGACCTCGACATTGTCGAACACGATGCGCGCCGCGTTGTGCGAATCGACCATCGCGGTGCGCTCGACCGCGAGCCCCTTGGCCTTCGGATCGACCAGGAACAGCGTCAGCCCGTTCTTGTCGCCGGCGCTGCCGGCCGTGCGCGCCGCCACGATCAAGAGATCGGCGGTGTGGCCGTCGACCACGAAGGCCTTGTCGCCCGACAGCTTGAAGCCGTTGCCGGAGCGCGTGGCCCGCAACTTCGTCTGCAGCGGGCGATGCTTGGCGCCCTCATCGATCGCCAGCGCCGCCAGCAGCGAGCCGTCGGCAATCCCGGGCAGATGCTGCGCCTTCTGCGCCTCGCTGCCGCCGCGCGACAGCGCCGAGGCGGCGAGCACCGAGGTCGCGAGGAACGGCGATGGCATCAAGGTGCGGCCGATCTCCTCCATGACGATGCCGGCCTCGACGCAGCCGAGCCCGCTGCCGCCGAACTGGTCCGGCACCAGGAGGCCGGAGAAGCCCATCTCCGCAAATGTCTTCCAGAGATCGCGCGAGAAGCCGGTGGCATCCTTGGCATCGCGCAAGGACCGCAGATGCGCCACCGGCGCCTTGTCGCTGATGAGACCGCGCGCACTGTCGCGCAGCATGGATTGTTCTTCGGTGAGGACGAGGGCCATGGGGGAATCCGATCTAACGTACTAAGCAACGGTCTGAGTTCGTCATTCCGGGGCGATGCGCAGCATCGAACCCGGAATCTCGAGGTTCCGGGTTCGCCGCTTCGCGACGCCCCGGAACGACGGTGCAGCGATCACGCGCCCGGCAGGTCGAGGATGCGCTTGGCGACGATGCCGAGCATCACCTCCGAGGTGCCGCCCTCGATCGAATTGGCCTTGGTGCGCAGCCAGGCACGCGGGCGGGCGCCGCCCCTGGAGCGGTCGCTCTCCCATTCCAGCGCGTCGATGCCGCCGGCCGACATCAGGATCTCGTAGCGGCGCTTGTTGAGCTCGGTGCCGTAATATTTCATCGCCGAGGAGAACGCCGGATGCGATTGTCCGGCCTTGGCGAGATCGACCGCGCGCTCGGCGGCGGCGGCGAGCGCGGCCTCGTCGACCTCGAAGCTCGCGATCTGGCTGCGCAGCTGCGCGTCGTCGAGCTTGCCTTGCGCGTCCGCACCGACCGAGTCGGCGGCGATCTGGCCGAGCGGACGGCCGACGCCGCGCTCGCCCATGCCGGAGATCATCGCGCGCTCGTGCTGCAGCAGATATTTCGCGACATCCCAGCCGCGATTGACGGTGCCCACGACATGCGACTTCGGCACGCGGACATTGTCGAAGAAGGTTTCGCAGAACGGCGAATAGCCCGAGATCAGGAGGATCGGTTTGGTCGACACGCCTTTCGAGGCCATGTCGAACAGGATGAAGCTGATGCCGTCATGCTTCTTGGCCGCCGGATCGGTGCGCACCAGGCAGAAGATCCAGTCGGCGTAGTTGGCATAGGACGTCCAGATCTTCTGGCCGTTGATGATGTAGTCGTCGCCGTCGCCGACCGCGCGGGTCTGCAGCGAGGCGAGGTCGGAGCCGGCGTTCGGCTCGGAATAGCCCTGGCACCAGCGGATCAGGCCCGCGGTGATCTTCGGCAGGTGCTCCTTCTTCTGCTCCTCGGTGCCGTATTTCAGCAGCGCCGGTCCGAGCATCGAGATGCCGAACGAGGTCAGCGGCTGACGCGCGCCGATCGCAGCCATCTCCTGGCGCACGATCTTGGCCTCCTCGCCGTCGAGGCCTCCGCCGCCATATTCCTTCGGCCAATGCGGCACGGTCCAGCCCTTGTCGCGCATCCGCTCGAACCAGACGCGCTGCGCTTCGGACGAGAATTTCGTGTTGCGGCCACCCCAGAAGGTGTCGCCATCCGAGGTCATCGGCTTGCGCATCTCCGCCGGGCAGTTCTGCTCCAGCCAGGCGCGGGTCTCTGCGCGGAATTTTTCGAGGTCAGCCATGGTGCGTTTCCAGTCAAAAATCGTCGAATTGGATTCGACCTTAGACCTACGCAGCCGCCGAATTCAATATGCCTCGCGGCCGCGCCATGCTCTGGCGTCGCTACTCACTGCGCGCGATCGGGTGTATCGCCGAGATGGGGTAACGCTTGAAAAACAAGAGGAAACGGACATGCGGCTGAAGCTGCTTTCGCCTAGCGAAATGAACGCCGCCCAGAAAGAAACCTACGACGAGTCGATTGCCGGCAAGCGCGGCGCGCCACCGGCGCCGATGATGGCCTGGCTGAACAGCCCGGAGATGGCACGGCATGCCACGCGGCTCGGCGAGGTGCTGCGCTTCGACACGATCTTTCCGCCAAAACTGTCGGAGATCGCGATCCTCGTCACCGCGCGGCACTGGACCGCACATTACGAGTGGTATGCCCACAAGCGCCTTGCGCTGAAGGGCGGCCTCGATCCGAAGATCATCGAGGACATTCGCGTGCGCCGGACGCCGAGCTTCGACGAGCCCAAGGCCAGGGTGATCTACGACGTCGCCAAGGCGCTGCACGAAGGTCACGGCCTGCCGAAGGCACTGTATGACGAGGCGGTCGAGGTGCTGAGCCAACGCGGCCTGGTCGAGGTGATCGGCCTCTGCGGCTACTACACCATGGTGTCGATGACGCTGAACACGTTCGAGTTCCAGCTGCCCGGCGGCGAGCTGTCGGAGCTCTGCTAGGCCCGGCGACCGTGGCGCCTTTCGGAAACCTTGCGTTTCCGGATCGATCGCTCCGGCGTCGGCAAATCCGGACTATATCAGGCGGCGAACCTCGCCCCTGATGGCAGGGGCATTGACGTCAACGGAGTCCGCTCATGCCAGAGAATCCCCCCATCATCGCCGGCACGCGGATCGGGCATGTCCATCTCAAGGTGGCCGATCTCGAGCGCGCACTTGGCTTCTATTGCGGCGTGCTCGGCTTCGAGTTGCAGCAGCGGCTGGGCGCGGACGCGGCCTTCATCTCGGCGGGCGGCTATCACCACCACATCGGCCTCAACACCTGGGAGAGCAAGGGCGGCCATCCGCCGCCGCCGGGCACCACCGGCCTGTTCCACACCGCCATCCTCTATCCCACCCGCCCGGCGCTCGCCGATGCGCTGCACCGGGTGCTGTCGGCCGGCATCGAGCTCGACGGCGCCAGCGACCACGGCGTCAGCCAGGCGCTTTACTTACGCGATCCCGACGAGAACGGCGTCGAGCTCTATTGGGATCGCCCCGAGGCCGAATGGCCGCGCAGCGCGGACGGCAAGCTCGCGATGTTCACGCGACGGCTGGACGTTGAGGATTTGCTGAAGCAGCGGGCGGCATAATTCCGTATCCCGGAAGGAGCTTGTAGCCCGGATGAAGCGCAGCGAAATCCGGGGTTCGCGCCATAAGGTGATGCTGTCCCCGGATTGCGCTTCGCTTCATCCGGGCTACGGGTTCAGGAACGGGTGCGCGAGCCGGCCGGCCGCGTAGAGCCCAAAGCCGAACACCGCATGCGTCACGAGGCTCTGCAGCCGCGCCGCCCATGGACGGGGCGTGCGGCTCGCGGCGATGCCGGCGCCCATCGCGGGCTGCATCACCAGGAACGGCGCGGCCACGCTGCCGATCCCGACCATCAGGGCCGGAGCGATGGTGGGCTGCCGCACCCAATCGAGGCCGAACATCGCAAGCAGCACGCCGGCAAAGCCGATCCCGATCAGATAATGCGCGCCCCATCCGATCACCCGTTCGCCCGCGACCTGCGGTGACGCGGCGATGCGGTCGTGGCGCAGGCGCCCGCATACGAGATGGCCGAGCCAGCGGCCGACCAGGGCATAGTCCAGCGACGGGGTGCCAAGCAGGCGCTTTCGAACCATCCCCCAGATGTCCATCACGACGGTCGCGCCGGTCCCGATCAGCACCGCGCTCGCCACAAATTCCTCGGCTTCAACCATGCACGGCCTCCGCCGGCGCTCGTGCCGCGACCATCCAGCAGGCCGCGGTAAAGCGAATCTCGGTCCCATGGATGTAACGACCGAAGGCCCCGCGCACGGTCTCGATCACATGCGTGCGAAGCGGCTCTTCCATCGTCTGCAGCATCACACCGACCGGGCCGAGCCAACTCACATAGCGGGTCAGCTCCGATGCCGGAAAGCTGAGCGCGACATCGACCGGATCGATCGCGATCGCCTCCCAGCCGCTATCCTCTAGGATAGTTTCGACCCGCTTCCGGTCGGCGAAGCCGAACTGCCCCGGCGCATCGGGACGCCGCGCCGGAAGATCCGGCAGCAACGGCTTCGCCGCCTGTTCCGCCGTCGTCATGAACGGGTTCTCGGCGGCGCCGCGCCACGCGATGAAGCGGAGCGCAGCACCCGGCCGGGCCGCGCGGCGCAGATTGGCGAAAGCCTGCACCGGATCGGCAAAGAACATCACGCCGAGGCGCGAGACGATCATGTCGAAACTCGCGGGCGCGAACAGACAAGTCTGCGCGTCGGCGCAGATGAAGCTGACCGGCCGCCCTTCCCGCTCCGCGCGGGCGCGCGCCGCCGCGATCATCGGCTCGGAGATATCGATGCCGGTGCAATGCCCTTGCCGGCCGAGCACGCGGGCCACAGCGAAGGTCGTGGCGCCGGTGCCGCAACCGATATCGAGCACGCGGCTGGCCGCGGCATCGGACACTGACCGGACGAGCAGCTCTTCAAGCGGCCTGAACATCCCTTCGAGCACGTCGCCTGTCTCGACCCAGGCGCGGCCGGCGGCGCCGTTCCAGAGTTTGACCTGCTCGTCGCCAGCTTGCGGTGCGACACCCATGATTCTCGTCCTTGTTGATGCCTGCCTCGGGCAAGCGATAGGCTGGATACTGCCAATTCAAGTGAACTTGAGGTCAAGGGCCATGCGGGACATCGATATCGCGGAGGTGGCGGAGCTGTCGGGCGTGCGCGCCTCGACCTTGCGCTTCTACGAGGAGAAAGGTCTGATCGCCTCGCATGGACGGCGCGGGCTGCGCCGCCTGTTCGATCCGGCGGTGCTCGACCGGCTGGCGCTGATCGCGCTCGGGCGCGCCTCCGGCTTCTCGCTCGACGAGATCGCAAGGATGTTCGCACCCGATGGAAGGCCGCGCATCGACCGGAAAATGCTCTCTGCCAAGGCCGACGAGCTCGACCGCACCATCCGCAGGCTCAACGCGATGCGCGACGGCCTGCGCCACGCCGCCGTCTGCCCGGCTCCGAGCCACATAGAATGCCCGACTTTTCGCCGGCTGCTGCGGGTCGCGGCGGCGGGCAAGATCGGTGAGCCGAAGAAGGTGCGGAAGTCACGCCGCAAGTCGTAGAACGTAGCCCGGATGAGCGAAGCGCGGCGGTCGCAGAGGAAATCGTAGCCCGGATGAGCGAAGCGACATCCGGGGTCTGGCGCAAGCTGATAGACCGGTCCCGGATATCGCTGCGCTCATCCGGGCTACAGGCGACTACAGGTCTTTATCCCCTTCCCCCTGAAAGGGGGAAGGTCGGGATGGGGGTCAGCCACAGGCTCTGCTGCAAGTGGAGAGAGCAGATCCCCACCCGCTTTGCTCTGCGAGCAAAGCGACCTCCCCTTTTCAAGGGGAGGTGGAAAGCTACTTCCCTTTCGCCATGATCGTCGCCGCCGCGATCAACTCCAGGCCAATGCAGCCGTAGAACGGCAGTGCGTAGCTGCCCGAGAGATCACGCAGCAGCCCGACCACGCCGGGGCCGAAGGCGTAGGTGATCTGGTTGATCGCGGTGATCAGACTGACCAGCACGCCGAATGCACGCGGATCGAACTCGCGCTGCACGATCAGCGCCGGCAGCGTGATCAGATTGCCGACCGAGAAGCCGAACAGCGCGCAGGCGGCGATCTGCGCCACGTCATTGTACACATTGATGATGACGGCGAGCGCGACCGCCTGGCTGACAAAGGACAGCGCCGACGCCAGCCGCTGGTTGAGCCGATCGATCACGAAGGAGAACGAGACGCGCCCGACCACGGCCATCGCGGTCAAGAGCGCCATCGCCACCGTCGCGCGCTCGCGGCCGATCACCTGATCGAGATAGGCGATCAGATGCACGATGAAGCCGACCTGGGCGAACAGCACCAGCGCGAAAGCGATCGACACCGAGAGGAAGCGGATGTCGCGCAGCGCCCGCGCGCGCACCTGGGTCGCCGATGGCGCGTCGGCCGCCGCGGCCGTGACCGCGTGCAGATGCGCCGGCGGCCGCCCGACAAAGATCAGGATGACAGGCACCATCACCACGATCAGCAGCACCGCGGCCGCGATCATCGCGCCCGAGAAGCCGAAAGCGCCGATTCCCGCCACCAGCAGCGGCACGCCGACGATGCCGCCGAAGCTCGCGCCGTTCAGCGCCAGGCTGATCGCCATGCCGCGCTTCTTGTCGAACCACAGGCCGAGCGTGTTGGTGATGATGCCGAGGCTGGTGCCGGCCCAGCCGAACGCCAGCAGCGCATCGGCAAGATAAAGCTGCCAGGGCTCGCGCACCTCGCCGATCGCAATCGCCGCGATCGCCATCGCGAAAGTGCCGGCGATCAGGCAGCTGCGCGCGCCGAACGCCTTGATCGCCTCGCTGACGAAGGCAACCAGCGCCGCGCCGAAAAGGTAGAAGAAGGTCGTGCCCGAAGAGATCAGCGACGCCGGCCAGCCGTGCAGCCGCTGCAGCTCGGCAACATAGACGCTCTGGCCGTAGAAGCCCAGTCCCCAGCCGAAGGTCGCAAGCAGGAAGCAGACGACGACGATGCGCCAGCCCTCATAACCAAGCGAGGATTCGTCTGATAGCGTGGGTGAGGATGCGTCCATTTCTTGCTCTTGCTTCCGACATCGTCATGACCGGTTTTATCCGTTCTCACGATGTAAGGAGCCGTGCAAGCCGGTCACTTCGAAACGGATCGAAGTGTCAGCAATTGGCAGCAGGAACTAGATGCTCGGATCCGGGATTTCTTCCACCGCGCGCAATTTCATACGTCGCTTGGCGAATGAAGCCAGCCACAGCACGGCAAGGCCGAGCAGCACAGGCGGGAACACCACCCAGTTGACGGCATTCCAGCCGTAATGCGCGAGCAGTTGGCCCGACGAGAACGAGCCGATCGCCATCATGCCGAACACGAGGAAATCGTTGAACGCCTGCACCTTGTTGCGTTCCTGCGGCCGGTGCGTTTCCAGCACCAGCGCGGAAGCGCCAACAAAAGCGAAATTCCAGCCGATCCCGAGCACGAACAGCGTCGCCCAGAAGTGCGGCGCGGTGACGCCTGACAGTCCGATCATCGCGGCCACCGCCTCCAGCGCCAGCCCGAGCGCGACGATAACGGGCGCGCCGAACCGCGCGATCAGCGAGCCCGTGAAGAAGCTCGGGCCGTACATCGCAACGATGTGCCACTGAATGCCGAAATTGGAATCGCTGACCGACAGCCCGCACATCTTCATGGCGAGCGGCGCCGAGGTCATCACCAGATTCATCATCGGATAGGCGATCACGCCGCACAGCGCCGCGGCAATGAAGCGGGGCTGTTTTGCGATCTCGAGCAGCGGGCGGCCGCCATGCAGGTCCGCAGCCGCAGGCTTCGGCGCGTCGACGCCCGAGAGCACCGCCATCGCCACCAGTGCGACCAGTGCCTGCATCACGAAGGAGAACGCGAACAGATAGGGCGGCCAGATGTCCATGGTCCACTGCACGAGCTGCGGCCCGAGCACGCCGGCGAATACGCCGCCGGCCATCACCCAGGACACCGCCTTGGGCCGGAACGCGACACTTGCGCCATCGGCGGCGGCAAAGCGGTAGGACTGCGCGACGGCGCCGTAGAGCCCGCCGAGGAAGGTCGCGCCGCAGAACAGCCAGAACGATGAGTGCAGAATCGCCCAGGCGCCGAGCGCGCCGGTGAGCGTGCCGCAGAAGGTGCCGATGATGAAGGCGACGCGCCTGCCATAGGCGCGCGAGATCGCGCCGGTCGGCAGCGTGCCGGCGGCAAGCCCGAGCACATACATCGAGAGCGGCACTGTCGCGAGCGAGACGTCGGGCGCCAGCGTTGCACCGACGATCGAGCCGGTGGCGAAGATCACGGCCGAATTGGCGCCGGTCAGCGCCTGCGCCGCCGCAAGCCGCCGCACATTGCTGCGCGCCCGCGCGTCGTCGCTCGCCTCATCGGATGCTGTCACGTCGATCATCGGTAGTCCCGCCTCGAAGCCCCGGCGGGAGCCCCCAATCGCCGGCACTATGGAGAGCGGGTCGAGGCCGATCAACCGGCGCAAACGGACCGAGGCCATGCAGGAGGCGCACGAGGGTTAGCCTGGTCGAATACTCACACTCCGGCGTCGTCCTGGCGAAAGCCAGGACCCATAACCACCGAGTCTTGTTGTGAGAGGGATCGCGGCCCCAGCTACGCGCAACCATCAGCATTTGGGATAATGGGTCCTGGCTTTCGCCAGGACGACGTCACGTGTGTTGTATCGCGCGTCACTTACCGCGCTGGCTTCTTGCCAGGCCGCTTCTCGGCGCGCAGCGCGCCGGTCTTGTGGACCTTGGAGCGCGGCCCGACGAGGTGCGGCTTGTGAACGTGCCATTCAAGCGCGAGCGTCGCAGCGAAACCGAAAAAGCTCGAACGGCTCATGCCGAGTCCGGCGGCATGCTTGTCGATCCGTGCGATCAGGCTCTTCGGCAAATAGACGTTGACGCGCTCGGACGGGTCGGGCGGATCGACGCCGACCATGAAGAAGGCGGCGACATCCGAGCCCTTCGGCGCCACGATGCGCTCGATCGGCGTCGGCTCCGGCAATGGCTTGCCCTGCTCGACCCAGCCATCGACGGTCTGCGCCAGCGTGTGCTCGGCGCGCTCGATCGCGTCTTCCTGCGATCGCCCCGCGGCGACGCAGCCGGGAAAATCCGGGAACCATGCCCCGAACGCGCCGCGCGGCCCGCGCTCCAGCACGGCCGGATAAAGCCGTCTCTTCATTCTGGCCTCCGTCGTCTGAGTATGCTATTTCACACACCTCGGTGTGTCAAATCACACAACACGCGACATCGTGGGAGACCACGGCAATGGACCCGCAAGCCGAACTCCGCATCGTCCGCGCGGCCTATGCCAAGCAGATCCTGGCCGCCGCCAACATCGTCGATGCGCGCCTGGCCGCGGCCTTCGCCGCCATTCGCCGCGAGGACTTCGTCGGCCCGGGACCATGGATGATGCTGCGATGGTGGAGCCGCGACTATGCGCCGACGCCCGATGCCGACCCGGTCTATCTCTACACCAACGATCTCGTCGCCTTGCGCCCCGAGCGGCGTCTCAACAACGGCCAGCCGTCGCTGCATGCCTATCTCATGCACCAGGCCGCGGCCGCCGCCGGCGAGCACGTGGTGCATGTCGGTACGGGCACAGGGTACTACACGGCGATCCTCGCGCATCTGGTCGGACCGTCCGGCCGGGTGACCGGCATCGAATACGATCCGGACCTTGCGGCGGACGCTCGCGCCAATCTCGCCGCTTACGCAAATGTCGAGATCATCCAGGGCGACGGCACGATTGCGCCGTTCGAGTCCGCCGACGTGATCTATGTCAACGCCGGCTGCACCCGGCCTGCCGCGCGATGGCTCGGCGGGCTCGCCGCCGGCGGCCGCCTGATCCTGCCGCTGACGTCGGATGAGGGATTCAAGGGTGGCGCTCCGGAGCAGGTGGCGCGCTCCGGCGCCGTGTTCCGGATCCGGCGCGAGGGCGCAGAGTACCAAGCGGACTGGATATCGCCGGTCGCGATCATTCCCTGCGACGGCGGCCGAGACGAGGCGTCCGAAAAAACGCTCGCCGAAGCCTTCGCCCGCGGCGGCTGGCAGAAGGTGACGCGGCTCTACCGCGACGCCGGTATCCCCGACGAACGTTGCTGGCTGCGTGGGCCAGGCTGGTGCCTGGCTTACGATTGAGCGCGGCTATTTGCGGGCGAAAATCAAAATCATGTTGTTGGCCGGCATCTCGAAGCTGCCGGCGAGCTTCAGCCCGACGCTCGCCGCAAGCGTCCCGAGATCGGCGATATCGCGCACGCCCCACTCGGCGTCGCGCTCGCGCAACGACGTGTCGAACACGGCATTGCTGAGCGCGGTGTGCTTGCCGCCGCGCTTGAACGGGCCGTAAAGGTACAGCCGGCCGTCGGCGCGCAGGTGCCGCGCGGCGCCGGCGAACAGGCCCTCGGCCACGCGCCATGGCGCGATGTGGATCACATTGGCGCAGAAGATCGCGAGCAGTTGGTCCGGACCCTTGCCGTCCGACGGCGCCGGCGACCAGGCCGGGTCGGACAGATCGATCGGCCGCGGCGGCCGGATGTTGGCAAGGGCGGCATGCGCGCGCCAGGCCTCGATGCTGCGCAGGTGCGCCGCATGGAGGTCGCTCGGCCACCAGGTGATGTCGGGCGTCTGAGCGGCGAAATAGACGACATGCTGGCCGGTGCCGCTGCCGGCTTCCAGCACGTCGCCGGATTGGCCGGCGAGGTAGTCCTTCAGGACGGTCCAGATCGGCTGATGGTTGCGATGGAACGCCGGCGCATCGAGCCGCCCGTCCGCCTCGACCGGTTGGCCGTCCTTGCCGAACTCCGCCACGAATTCCGCCACCGCGCTTCTCCTTACCGCTTCTAGATCAGGCCGCTCCATCAGCAAAACCGGAACCGGGATGCCGACACTGCTGATCCGTCATCCTGAGGTGCGAGCTCTTGCGAGCCTCGAAGGATGAATCGGCCGCGGTCGGGCCGTCGACCCTTCGAGGCTCGCTCCGCTCGCACCTCCAGCGACAACGGCAAGCCGTTGCGCGGGGGTGACGGGTCTAATCTCGTCTATGTCGCCCCTGACATTAACCCCATCACAACACTCCTATTCTCCGTGTTGCCAGCCGATGGCCTTTGTGCTTTCCACTCTTTATATTGCGATGGGATCATCGAGATTGAAGCCCGGGAAACGTCCTTGATCGCCACTTTCTCCAAGTCAGCCTTCGTCCTGGCGCTGCTGACAGGCACCGCCATGGCCGCGCCCGCGCAGGCCCAATCCGCCGCCGAGGGACAAAAGCTCGCCTTCGACCGCGGCAAGGGCAATTGCCTGACCTGCCACGTCATCAAGGGCGGCGACCTGCCCGGCACGATCGGCCCCGAGCTGAGCGGCCTGAAGGCCAAATACAGCCGTGACGAGCTGATCGCGATCGTGACCGACGAGACCAAGCGCAATCCACAGACGGTGATGCCGCCGTTCGGCCGAAACCGGATTTTGAGCGAGAAGGAAATCGACGCGGTGGTGGACTTCCTGCAGACGCTGTGACGCCGCAACCGTCGCTTGAGGAGATATTTTTGATGAACATCACGACCAGCGAATTTTTCAAAGCGCGCCGGATGGTGCTGAAGGGCGCGGGCGTCGCCGCGCTGATCGGCCTCGGCGTCATTCCGTTCGACGTGCCGCAGGCGCTCGCCGCCGCCAACGACAAATATCCCGAAGACGCATTCAAGCAGAAGACCGAGGCCGACGCGATCAAGGCGCTCTATGGCAAGACCGCCGAGCCGACGGACAAGGTCAAGATGGACGCGCCGGAGATCGCCGAGAACGGCGCGGTGGTGCCGATCTCCGCGACCACGACGCTGGCCGATGTCACCTCGATCTCGTTTCTGGTGAGCGAGAACCCGATTTCGCTGGTGGCGTCGTACAAGATTCCGGCGGGCACGCTGCCGACCGTCGCCAACCGCATCAAGATGGCGAAGACCAGCAACGTCACCGTGATCGTCGAGGCCGGCGGCAAGCTCTACAGCGCCAAGAAGGAAATCAAGGTCACCGTCGGCGGCTGCGGCGGCTAGTGCATATATGAGCGTCGATCGAACCCGCGAACTCGCTGTGCCCGCTCTCCCGCTTGCGGGGTCCGAGGCGAGCGAAGCTCGCTCTCGAGGTTGGGGTGGGGGTATCGCCACGATGGACATTCTTCGTTTGGAGAGAGCCCCCACCCGGATCGCATCTAGCGATGCGACGCAGCCGAAGCCTTGCTTCGGCGTTCTTCAGAGACGGCCGCTGAAGGCGGCCTATGCTCCCCCGCAAGCGGGAGAGGTGAAGCGAGCCCGTCGATGGGCTGTCGCGACAACAGAGGACTAAACCGATGGCATCGAGCATTCGCGTGCGCGCCACGTCAAACGGCGACACCACCGAGGTGCAGGCGCTGATCCAGCATCCGATGGATTCCGGCTTCGTCAAGGACGCCAAGGGCGAGATCATTCCGCCGCATTTCATCCAGCAGCTCACCTTCGAATATGACGGCAAGCCGGTGTTCGTCGCCGACTGGGGCGGCGGCGTCTCCAAGGACCCCTATGTCAAGTTCGCGTTCAAGGGCGGCAAGAAGGGCGACGATCTGAAGGTCAGCTGGGTCGACAACAAGGGCGCGACCGACACCACCACGGCGAAGATTCAATGACGCGGCGCCTCGCAATCCGCGCAACAATTGCCACGTTCGCGCTCGGTTTGCTGGCGTGCGCACCAGCGAGCGCGGCCGACAGCGTCGATCCCGCCGCCGACAAGGCGGCGTTCCAGAAATTCTTCACCAGCAAATTCCCCAAGCTGAAGCTCGAGGATTTCGTCAACGGTCCCTATTCGATGAATGAGGACCTGCACAGGCAGTGGGAGGAGAAGGAGCAGTTTCCGCCCTACGAGTTCTCGCTCGAAGCCGGCAAGGAGATGTTCGCGACGCCGTTCAAGAACGGCAAGACCTACGCCGACTGCTTCCCGAACAAGGGCATCGGCATCCGCCAGAACTATCCCTATTTCGACGAGAAGGAAGGCAAGGTCGTCACGCTCGAGCTCGCGCTCAACCGCTGCCGCGAAGCCAATGGCGAGGCGCCGTTCTCCTATGTGAAGGACGACATGGCGGCGCTCACCGCCTACATGGCCTTCACCTCGCGCGGCAAGCCGATGGACATCAAGATCCCGAACGATCCGCGCGCGCTGGAGGCCTATCAGAAGGGCAAGGAATATTTCTACACCCGCCGCGGCCAGCTCAATTTCTCCTGCGCCACCTGCCACATCCAGAGCCCGGGCGAGCGGATCCGCGCCGAGGTGCTGGCGCCGGCGCTCGGCATCCTGAACGCGATGCCGATCTACCGCTCGGAATGGAGCGGCATGGGCACCACCAGCCGCCGCTTCACCACCTGCAACAGCCAGATCCGCGGCGTGCCGCTCAATCCGCAGGACGACGAGTACCGCAATCTCGAATACTATCTGTCCTATGTCAGCAACGGCCTGCCGATTTCGGGTCCGGGAGCAAGGCCATGAGCGCGGCCATCAAAGCTGTCCTCGCAGCATCAGCCCTGCTGATCGCATCTGCGACCGGCGCCCTCGCCGCCTCCGAGGCCGACTACAAGGCGGCCTACGCCGCGGCCGAAGCCGCCAACAAGGAAGCCGGCAGCCTGCGCAACCAGTGGACCACCACCGCCTCGACATTATCTGCCGCAAAAAAGGCCGGTGAGGCTGGTGATTTCGACACCGCAGTCGCCAAGGCCACGGAGGCCGAGGCACTGGCAAAGGCCTCGATCTTCCAGGCCACCAGCGAAAAGGAACGCTGGAAGGACATGGAAGTTCGTTAAAAGCGCGCAGGCCAGGGGCCGCGCGGAGAGAATGATGATCATCCGCCGCCGGGAATTCCTGAAAGCTGCGGCCGCCGCAACGCTGACGGCCGGCCTGCCGCGCCTTGCGCGCAGCGCCGACACCGCCAGCGTCTACGACCTCGAACGGTTCGGCAACGCCCGCATCCTGCACATGACCGACACGCATGCGCAGCTGAAGCCGGTGTTCTTCCGCGAGCCCGGCGTCAATCTCGGCGTCGGCGCGATGGCCGGCCAGCCGCCGCACCTCGTCGGCAAGGCGTTCCTCGACCGCTTCGGCATTCGGCCCGACAGCGCCGACGCCTATGCCTTCACCTGCGTCGAGTTCGAGAAGGCCGCCGGCCGCTTCGGCCGGCTCGGCGGCTTCGCCCACCTGAAGACGCTGGTCGACAAGCTGCGCGCCGATGTCGGCGAAAAGCGTTCGATCCTGCTCGACGGCGGCGACCTCTGGCAGGGCTCGGCGCTCGCCAACGCCATGAACGGCGCCGACATGGTGGAGGCCGCCAATCTGCTCGGCATCGAGGCGATGACCGGGCACTGGGAATTCACCTATGGCGAGCAGGTGCTGCGCGACAATCTCTCGCGCTTCAAGGGCGAGTTCCTGGCGCAGAACGTGTTCCTGACCGAGGAAGCCGCGTTCAACGACGCCAAGGCGTTCGACCCGGCCTCGGGACGGGTGTTCAAGCCGTCCTTCATCAAGGAGATCGGCGGCCATCGCGTCGCGATCATCGGCCAGGCTTTCCCCTATGTGCCGATCGCGCATCCCAAGCGCTTCACGCCGGACTGGAAGTTCGGCATCCGTGACGAGGAGCTGCAGAAGCTCGTCGACGGCCATCGCAACAACGACAAGGTCGAGGCGGTGATCCTGCTGTCGCATAACGGCATGGACGTCGACCTCAAGCTCGCCAGCCGCGTCACCGGCATCGACGTCATCCTCGGCGGGCACACCCACGACGCGATCCCGATCCCGATCACGGTGACCAATGCCGGCGGCGTCACGCTGGTGACCAATGCCGGCTCCAACGGCAAGTTCATCGGCGTGCTCGATCTCGATCTTGCCAAGGGCAAGGTCGCCAATGTCCGCTACCGGCTGCTGCCGGTGTTCGCCGAACTGCTGAAGCCCGATCCTGCGATGCAGACGCTGATCGACAAGATGCGCGATCCGCATGTCGACGAATGGAATAGCAAGCTGGCCTCGGCCGACCGGCTGCTCTACCGCCGCGGCAATTTCTCCGGCACCGTCGATCAGTTGATCTGCGATGCGCTGCTGAACGAGCTCAACGCCGAGATCGCGCTGTCGCCGGGCTTCCGCTGGGGCATCACCACGCTCGCCGGCCAGCCGCTGACCATGGAAGACGTGCTGTCGGAAACCGCGATCACCTATCCCGAGACCTACGTCGCCACGATGACCGGCAGCCAGATCAAGGATGTGCTGGAAGACGTCTGCGACAATCTGTTCAACGTCGACCCCTATTTTCAGCAGGGCGGCGACATGGTCCGCGTCGGCGGCCTCGCCTACACCTGCACGCCCGGCGAGACCGTCGGCAAGCGCATTTCCGAGCTGAAGCTTGGCAACGGCAAGCATCTCGAAGCCGGCAAGCACTACAAGGTCGCGGGCTGGGCCTCGGTCAACCAGCAGAGCGGCGCGCCGATCTGGGATGTCGTCGCCAGGCATCTGCGCTCCGGCCGCCCGCCGAACCGCGACGAACCCGGCGTGACGCTGAAAGGCGTCGAGGACAACCCGGGCATCGCGAGGCACGGATGACGCGCCGCGCACTGATCGCGGCGCTCGGCGTTGCGGCGATCGCACTGGCGACGCCGCTCGCCCGCGCCCAGCTGGCGCCGTTGCAGGACAAGCCGTTCGCCGAGCACAAGGTCGTGCTGCAGCTCTCCGACAACGATCCGAGGAAGCAAGGCCTCGTCATCAGCGTCGCCAACAATCTGATGAAGCACTACGATCCCGACAAGGTCGCGGTCGAGATCGTCGCCTTCGGCCCGGGCATCGACCTGCTCAAGCCCGACAACCCGAACCGCAAGCTGGTCGAGAGCCTGGTCGCGCAGGGCGCGCGGGTCGACATCTGCCTCAACACCGTCGACACGATCGAGCGCGACACCGGCAAGCGGCCGGACTACATCGCCGCCGCCACCTCCGTGCAGGTCGGCGTCGCACAAATTTTGCTGCTCACCGAGAACGGATACACGCTGGTCCGTCCGTAACCCTAATCGCCGTCGTCCCCGACGCCACCATCGTACCGTCAGGCGTGGTGCACCTGATGGAGCTGCAGGAGCAGGGCCGGAGTTACGTGCGGCCGTAGTCGCGGCCGCCCAAATTGCGAAATATGTCCCGTCATCCTGAGGCGCGAGCGGAGCAAGCCTCGAAGGATGCACGGCCCCGCCCCCTCCGCGCGTCCGCCCCTCCTTCCCTGAAATATCCGGGCCGTCGAACCCTCGAGGCTCGCTTCGCGAGCACCTCCAGCGACAAAGGCGAAGCCTTTGCGCGGGGGTGACGGGACAGGAGTCGCACGGGGATGGATTTGCTTTGAATGGACCCTATCTATGGAATAATATCCTCCATATGACTCGGCCCGGAGAATAGGTAAGCCGTCATGATCTTTCGCCAGCTCTTCGACAGCGTATCCGGCACCTACAGCTATCTGCTCGCGAGCCGCGCCGGCGGCGAGGCATTGATCCTCGATCCGGTGCTGGAGAAGGCCGACCGCTACTGCAAGCTGCTGCAGGAACTCGACCTCAGGCTGGTCAAGGCCGTCGATACCCATCTGCACGCCGATCACGTCACTGGCCTCGGCGAGTTGCGCGACCGCACCCAGTGCATCACCATCATGGGCGAGCAGAGCAAGGCCGACGTGGTGTCGATGCGCGTCTCCGACGGCGACAAGGTGACGATCGAGGGCCTTTGCCTCGAGGCGCTGTACACGCCCGGCCACACCGACGATTCCTATAGTTATTTAATGGGCGACCGCGTCTTCACCGGCGACACGCTGCTGATCCGCGGCACCGGCCGCACCGATTTCCAGAACGGCAGCGCGCGGGCGCAGTACGATTCGATCTTCAACCGCCTGCTGAAGCTGCCCGAGGAGACCATGGTGTTCCCCGCGCATGACTACAAGGGCGACACCGTCTCCACCATCGGCGAGGAGAAGCGCTACAATCCGCGGCTGCAGGTCAAATCGATCGACGACTATGTCGAGCTGATGAACAACCTCAACTTGCCGAACCCGAAGCTGATGGACGTCGTGGTGCCCGCCAACATGCATGTCGGTCTGCACCAGGACGAACTCGCCAAGGAAGGTCTCTCCCTCAACGCGCGCGACGCCATCGCGAGCCTCGGCCGGCCCGATATCCTGCTGGTCGATCTGCGCGAAAGCGGCGAGCGCGCCAAGCACGGCACGCTGGAGGGCGCGCTGCACGCGCCCTATCCGGGGATTTGCGCCACCTTGCAGCCCGGCGGCATGCTGCGCGAAGTCGCGGCCGCGACCGGCCGCCGCGTCGTGTTCTTCTGCGCCTTCGGCGAGCGATCGGCGATGGCGGTGGCCGCCGCGAAGAAGGCGGGATTGGCCAACACCGCCCATATCGAGGGCGGCATCGATGCGTGGAAGAAGGCCGGCGGTCCCGTGGTGATGGGGTAAACGTCCAACCGTCTAGCCCACACGAAAATATGAGACCGTCACCCTGAGGTGCGAGCGGAGCGAGCCTCGAAGGGTGCACGGCCACGTCCTGTCCGCAAACATTTGGAGACATCCGGGCCGTGCATCCTTCGAGACGCGCTACGCGCTCCTCAGGATGACGGATGACGAAGGATCACCGCGTCACTCGCTGCAACTCTTCCGTCAGCCGATCCAGCGCATCCGCCAGCATCACGCCGCCGCAGACGGTGAGCCGCTCGGGCAGCACGATGCGCTTGCTTTGCGGATAGAAGCGCTCCAGCGCCGGATGCAGCAGGAAGGCGCGACCGTCATCCTCGGCGCGGTCGCCGGCTTCCGACACCAGGATGAAATCCGGCCGCAGTTTTACGATCGCCTCCAGCGAAGCAAACCCGCCTGCGCCGACGCCAAGTTCGCCGGCGGCGTTGGCGAGGCCGGCTGCCGCCAGCAGCGAGCTGACCAGGCTATGGTCGCCCGAGACAAAGCCGCGTCGCTCCAGCGGCAGCACACGGTAATGATGCGCGCTCGCCGCCGCCCGCGCATGCGCGATCGCCGCATCGAGGCGCGCGATCGCAGCCTCCGCGCGATCGGGATGCTGCACCACATCGCCCATCGCGCGAATCTGGTTCTTCACCTCATCCAGCGTGCGCGGCACCGTGAATTCGACGAGGTGCAGCCCGTTGGCCTTCAACAGGTCGCGGGTCGCGCGCTTGTCGAACAGGCTGACCACGACGAGATCGGGCTTGAGCAGCAGCACGTCCTCGGCCTCGCCGGACAGGCGCAGAAAATTTCGCGCCTTCTCGGCGGCCCAGGATTGCCAGGCATCGCGCGAGAAGCGGCTGAGACCGATGATCTGGTCCGGATCGGCCAGCGACAGCACAAGCTGGTCGCTGCAGACATTCATCGAGACGATGCGCGGTCCGGCGGCGGACGCGGCACCGGCAGAAATAAGCCACAGCAGAATCGCGACCATCACTCCACGATGAAGCGAAGCAAGATGGCCACCGTTGAAAAGGTGCGCCCCCTCTCCCGCTTGCGGGGGAGGGTTGGGGTGGGGGTTTCGCTGCGAGTCATATTGTGGAGAGAGCCCCCACCCGCTGCGCTCTTCGAGCGCAGCGACCTCCCCCGCAAGCGGGAGAGGTGCAGGAAGTTCGCGGCCGCACCCTGCGCACATCAGACGTCCGCCCACGGCACGATGACGGCTTCGCGCTGAAATTCGGCACGGTAGGCGCTGACCCGGAACACGCTGGCGAGGACGCTCTCCGACAATGCTTCAGCAGGCGCGCCCTGTGCGGCCAGCCGCCCCTCCGCGAGCACCAGCACATGATCGGCAAAGCGCGCCGCGAGCCCGAGATCGTGCGTCACCACGATCACCAGCACGCCGGTGTCGGCGACGTTGCGCAGCTTCTGCATCACGTCGATCTGATGGCGCGGATCGAGCGAGGCGGTCGGCTCGTCGGCGAGGATCACCGGCGCCTCCACCGCGAGCACCCGGGCCAGCGCGACGCGGCTGCGCTCGCCGCCGGAGAGTTCGGTGACGCGGCGATCGCTGAATTCAGTTACGTCGACCGCCTGCATCGCCCGCAGCACCGCCTCCATATCCGTCGGCGACAGCCGCGCCGGATCGGTCGCGCCGTGCGGATAGCGGCCGAGCGCGACAATGTCGCGCGCCGGCAGCGGCCAGTGCACCATGTGCCCCTGCGGCAGATAGGCAAAGCGCTTCGCACGCTCGCGCAGCGGCAGCGACGCCAGCGGATCGCCGCCGATCCGGATCTCGCCGTCGGAGGGAATCAGCCCGGCCAGTGCACGCAGCAGCGTGGTCTTGCCGGCGCCGTTCGGCCCGACCAGCGCGACCAGATGGCCCGATGGCAGCGACAGCGAGATATCGTGCAGCACCTTGCGGCTGCCGAGCGAGGCATTGAGCGCGGCGGCGGAGAGCAGCGTCATGCCACACCTCCGCCGAGCGCGCGGCGTTCGCGCATGATGAGGTAAAGGAAGAACGGCACGCCGATGATCGAGGTCAGCACGCCGACCTTGATGTCCGAGGTCGAGGGGATGATGCGCGCCGCGATATCGGCCGCGAGCAGCAGCGCCGAGCCGGTGAGCGCGCTCGGCACCAAGAGCCGCGCCGGATCGTGACCGATCAGCGGACGCATCAGATGCGGCGCGACGAGGCCGATGAAACCGATCGTGCCGGTGACCGCGACCGCGCCGCCGACGCCGAGCGCTACGCCCGTGATGACGAGTAGCCGCAACCGCCCGACATCGACGCCGAGGCTCTGCGCCGCCTCCTCGCCAAGCGTCAGCGCGCGGAAGGCGTTCGCCTGGCTGAGCAGGATGGCGGCGCCCGCGACGATGAAGGGCAGTGCCAGCGCCACGTGCTGGAAGCTGCGGTCCTCCAGCGAGCCGAGCAGCCAGAACGCGATCTCCAACACCACGAACGGATTGCTCGAGAGATTCATCACCAGCGCCGTCGCCGCCCCCGCAAAGCTCGAGATCGCAAGCCCGGCGAGGATCAGGATCAAGAGCCCGGCATTGCGGCCGGCGATCGCAAGCAGCGCGAACACCGAGCCGAAGGCGGCGATGATCGCCACCACCGGCAGCGCATAGGAGCGCACATCGGCGAGGCCCAGCGCGATCACCAGCACCGCGCCGAAGGCCGCCGATTGCGGCGCGCCGAACAGCGACGGCGAGGCCAGCGGATTACGCAGCAGCCCTTGCAGCGCCGCACCGGACAGCCCGAGAATAGCGCCGATCGCGAATGCCAGGATGGTGCGCGGCAGGCGGATCTCGCGCACGATCACCTGCGCCACATCGCTGCCGCCGCCGAACAGCGCCTCGATCACCGCAAGCGGCGACAGCCGCACCGGCCCGATGCCGAGCGAGATCAGCAGCAGCAGGACCACGAGCGCGAGCAGCGCCGCGGTGGCGCCCCACCGGCGTCGCGCCGCGACCTCGGCCGCCAAGGCAAAATCCTGCACGCTCATTGAATCCATGCTCTTACAGCGATCGCCGTGGCAGACAAGCGACACTCGACAAAAACCGTGGCCGCCCGGCCGCCGCCCGACTTCGGCCGGATTGACTTTGCTGCCCGGCCGAACCCTAGATGAACATGACGGTTCTTTCATGAGATGAAAAGGGAATGCGGTACGGGGAAACTTCCCCAACGCCGCGGCTGCCCCCGCAACTGTATGCGGTGAATCCTTCGTCACAGGCCACTGGGAATCTCGGTCCTGGGAAGGCGACGAAGGGTAACGACCCGCGAGCCAGGAGACCTGCCGTCAGCCGTGGTCACACGCGAGGATGCCGGTCGGGGAGTACAGGCATGAGCTTCACCTGATGCCGTGAGCACGATGGTGAGACTGGTTCGCGGTGACGTGCCACTGACGTTGCCGAGGCCTCGCTTATGTTCTCCTTCTCTCTCGATCGGCGACACCGCGCGCTTCTGCTCGCGTCGACGATGATCGCGCCGGCAATCCTTGTCCCCGCCGCGCGGGCGCAGCAGGCGCCCGCTCCCGATCAGCTGCCGGCGATCGAAGTCACCAAGCCGGGCGACCAGAACGTCACGCGCGCCAGGCCGGCCGCCGACGAAGCGCCGGCGCCGCGCCGCCCGGCGCCGGGCACCACGCAGAGTAACAATGCGGGCAGCGGCAGCGGATCTGGCACGACAGCGACCGGCGTGGCCACCGGAACGGGTGGCACCGGCGGCGGCCGCCAGTTCGCCGGCATTGTCGGCGCCTCCTCGGCCGTGATCACCGCCGACGACATCGCGCATTCGCCGGTGCAGTCGTTGCCGGAGATCCTCGCGCAGGTGCCGGGCGTGCAGCTGCAAACGCCCTATGGCGGGCCGAACGGCGCCAAGACCTCGGTCGACCTGCGCGGTTTCGGCGCATTCGCGACCGACAACACGCTGTTCCTGCTCAACGGCCGCCGCCTTAACGACGTCGACAAGGCCGGCTTCGACCTCACCACGATTCCGCTCGATTCGATCGAGCGGATCGAGATCACGCGCGGCAACAGCGGCGCCGTGCTCTACGGCGACAACGCGGTGGGCGGCGTGGTCAACATCATCACCAAGACCGGCGTCGGCGGCCCGCCGACGACGATGCGGGCCGAGGCCGGAGTCGGCTCGTTCAACACCCGCATGGCCGCGGTCTCCGCGGCGCTCAATTCCGGACCGTGGTCCTCCTCGTTCTACGGCAACGGCATCAAGTCCGACGGCTACCGCGTCAACAATGCGCTCGACCAGCGCAACGCCGTCGGCAACATCAACTACACCACGCCTGATCTCACCGCCTTCCTCACCGTCGCCGGCAGCGACCAGAAGCTCGGCCTGCCCGGCGGTCGGCTGGTCGATCCGTCGATCGGCGTCAACGAGCTGCTCATCGATCGCCGCGGCGCCGCGACGCCCTTCGACTATGCCAACCAGCAAACCGCCAGCGTCACGGCCGGCTTCACCAGGACGCTGATCAACGGCGTCGACCTCATCGTCGACGGCGGCTGGCGGCAGCGCGAGACGCAGAGCGGCTTCTTCGGCAAGGTGCCGACCATCAGCTTCGCTTCGACCTACAATGACGCCGCGCTGCAGACCTGGTCGCTGACGCCGCGGCTCAGCGTCAAGAATGTGATGCTGGGGATGCCGTCGACGATCCTGACCGGCATCGACTATTACGATTCGACCTTCCGCGAGTCGCGCGGCGCCTATCAGGGCGTCGACCCGTTCCACATCTACAATATCGAGCAGCAGTCCGTGGCCGGCTACTGGCAGCACACGATCGGCGTGCTGCCGACGACGGACTTCTCCTACGGCGCGCGTGTGCAGAACACCAGCGTCTCGGCGCGCGATCGCTACGACCCGAACGCGCCGTTCGCGTTCGACGCGCAGGCGGCACCGCTCGACAGCAACGAGACGCAATACGCGCTGCATGTCGGCGTCGAGCATCGCCTGACCGACACCTTCTCGGTGTTCGGCCGCGCGGCACGCGCATTCCGCACGCCTGATGTCGACGAACGCGTCGCGTCGGGTCCGTCATTCGACCCGCTGACCTTCGCCCCGATCCCGCAGACCTTCCAGCTCAAGACCCAGACCTCGCAGGACGTCGAGGGCGGCTTTCGCGTCAGGACCAACCGCTTCCAGGTCCAGACCAGCGTCTATCTGATGGATCTCGAGAACGAGATCCATTTCAATCCGGTGCTGTTCTACAACACCAACCTCGACCCCACCCGCCGCTATGGCTCGGAGACCAGCGCGGCGCTCAAGGTCAGCGACAGCGTCACCCTGCGCGGCGGCATGGCGATCACCCGCGCGGTGTTCCGCGAAGGCATCTGGGCCGGCAACGACGTGCCGCTGGTGTCGCGCTACACCGGCAATCTCGGCGTCACCTGGAATATCTGGCAGAACTATCTGGTGTTCGACGCCACGGTGCGGGCCTGGAGCTCGCGCATCATGGACAACGACCAGGCCAACACCCAGAGCCGGATTCCCGGCAACGCCACCGCCGACATCAAGGTGAGCGGGCAGTATGACCGCTTCTTCTGGTCGCTGAGCGTGAACAACCTGTTCAACGCGCTCTATTACGACTACGCCATCGCGAGCACGTTCACGGAGGGCCGCTTCTCGGCCTATCCGCTGCCCGGCCGCACCTACATGGTAAAGGCCGGCGCGACGTTTTAGAGCTATCCGGTGGGGCGAGGTGTGACCCCGCCGCACCCTCTCATCACGTTACAAGCGTCCGCAAACTGGAGTAGAATTCCGGCTGCTGATTTGACCCGTGCAGGGGAAACGCATGGCCAAGGCCGGAAAGACGAGCAAGGACGGCGCCAAGACCAAAGACAAGACCGACGACAAGTCGAAGAAGCCTCCGCCGCCCGCAGCGCTGCAGGACGATGACTATTACGAGGACGGCGACATCGCCACGCCGAAGCTCGACCGCTACGGCAATGATGACGAGCCATTGTGAGGCGCGGCAGATGTCCATCCAAATGTCCCGGGCGCAGTTGCGCGCCGGGTCGCGGGCGGCGGCCTCGTAGCTTGCGAGCTACCGAGCCCGGTTCATCGTCGCCAAGCAGACATTAGGTCGCAGCGGGGTCATGGGCTGGCCCCCCTTCCGGATTGGTTGCCGTGCTAGGCTCCGCATGGACGCTGGGTCCTTGCCCGGGGGGCGGTGCCATGAGGTTTGCGAAGGCGGTGCTCACGGTCTTCTGCATGATCGCGTCGACGTGCGAACCGTCCAATGCGCAACAAGCCCCCAGGAAAGTAGGAATCCTTCTCAACGGCAGCCCGTCGCCGCTCTTCGACTCCATCAAGAAAAACCTTCTGAGCGACTTCGCCGACCGCGGCTATCTCGAAGGCCCCGACATCGTCATCGAACCGCGATTTGCCGAGTCGAAGCTCGAGCGCCTTCCGGGCCTCGCCTCGGAGCTGGTCGGTGCGAACGTGGATGTCATCCTTGCACTCGGCGGCCCGGCGTCGGTGGCGTCGCAGAAGGCGACGTCGACGATTCCGGTGATCTTTGCAATCGTGACCGACCCGGTTGCATTGAAGCTTGTCGCCTCGATGGAAAAACCGGGAGGCAACATCACGGGCCTCACCAACCTCGATCCGCAGCAGGCCAGCAAGCAATTCAAAATTCTGAAGGAGGCATTGCCCGGAATCACGCGCGTTGCGATTCTCAGCGATCAAACGATCCCCGGCGCCGATGAACGCGGGCTCGCTCCGATTGACCGTGCCAACGAGGCCGCAGCCAAGGCCTTGGGGTTGGAGCCGCAAATCGTGAAGGTCAAGAGTGCGGACGATCTGGAGGCCGCAATTGCCGGGATGGCAAAGGAACGCGCGGAGGCGCTGCTGGTCCTGGAAGTGCCGGTGCCCTTCAGCAATCGAAAGCAAGTTGGTGAACTGGCCGTGAAGAACCGCTTGCCGGCGATGTTTCCCGGCGGCCAGGCGGACGCGGGCGGGGTGATCACCTATGGCGCCAACGTCGCCGATACATGGCGCGAGTTTGCGACGTTCGCCGACAAGATTTTCAAGGGCGCGAAGCCGGGCGACCTGCCGGTCGGCGTCGTCACCAGGCGAGAGCTGATATTCAATCTCCAGGCGGCCCGGGCCGTGGGCGTCGAGATCCCACCCGAGCTATTGAAGCGTGCAGACAAGGTCGTGCAGTGAATTCGCGGTGAAGGATACTATCGGAAATCGCCATTTTCGATCGCCTTGATGCTGCCGCGATCGAGCAGATGCGCGCCAAAACCGCCGCGCGCGAGCGATGAGGCGATCTGCGGTGATGCCAGCAGCAACGCCGTGGTCATCGCCAGCGGCACGGCACTGAGCCAGTCGAGCCGCACCGGCGTCAGCTCTTCACTGCTTCCCCGGTAGTGCCCTTCGCCCGCGGCGATGCGGCCGCATTCCCGGATCAGGTCACGCCGCGTACCATCGCGCGACGCACTGCCGAGCAGCGCCTGCATCGCCAGATGCGTCCGCACCCCGGCGCGGCCCTCGGGCAGCGGCGCCGGGGTCTCGCCGCGCGAGACGCGCAGCAGCAAATCGACCAGATCGACGCCCGACTGAAAGGCGTTCATCGGCTCGACCAGCCGGGGGTTGCAGTCGATCAACAGCGGCGTTGCGCTGTCGAGCGGCATGATGACGTCGACCGAGAGCGCACCGTGCCAACGAAGATGCGCGCCGATGGTCTCGAGGCCGGCGCGGATCGCCGGCCTGCTCACGCTCTCCTTGATCGCCTCGCCGCCGCCGACACCGGCCGCAATCTGGCGGTAGGCATGGAAGCCGACAAGCGTGCCGTGGCAGAACACCGACTGCGCCTTCTCGACCGTGCCGGTGATCAGATCCTGCGCCAGCACCTCGCCGGCAAAATCGTCCGCGGACTCGAGGTCGTAGAGCGCTCTATTGAGATCACCAGCGTCGCGCACGAACCAGACGCCGCGGCTGGCGGTGCCGACCGACGTCTTGACCACGGATGGAAACCGCACCGCCTCGCGCAGCTCCTCGGCCGAGTTCACGATCCGGGTCGTCGGCTGCGGCAGACCGAGCCGGTCGAGCAGACGGCTGAAGCCGGCCTTGCTGTGCACGGCGCGATAGCTGGCGAAATCCGGCAGCGCGAGGCCGGTACGTGATGCCAGCCCCGCCGCGGCGCGGGCGAACAGAAATCCCTGTTCATGCGTCGGCAGCAGCACATCGAAATGCCGCGAGGCCAACAGGCGCTCGACGAAGCGCAGGAAGCCGGCTGGATCCGACCGCAGCGGCGGACAGTGGTGGTATTTGCGGACGAAGCGGGAGTAGCGCGCCAGGCACCAGCGCGAGGGGTCGCAAACCTCGACGTGATGGCCGGCCAGTCCGAGGATCGTGATCGCCTCGCGGCCGGAGGTGCTGGAGCCCTCCGACACCAGCACGCGGAGCTGCTTTTTGGGGTCGATCATGGCCGATCATCGCCGTGCCGCCGCGCTTTGTCGCCGCATTTAATGCCGCATGTGTCGATCCGGCACGCCCGCGCCGGGGGCAGCCATGCGCCCGCGTTCATGGACAATTAGCGGCCAATCTCTATTTTCGGCGGGCCCTGCCGGGCATTTTGTTTGACGCGTTTTCTTCACGCGAACCGGTACTAACTTCGCTTGAAAACGCTATGGAACTGGGGTTTTCGACGACATGGTCGACGTTCTGGCCGCACCGCAGCAAGCGAAGGCCGACAGCGCGCTGCGCACGCTGACGGGGATTTCGGTCGCCCATTGGGTCAGCCATTTCCATATCTTCGTGCTGCCGATGTTGTTCCCGTTCCTGAAGCAGCAGCTCGGCGTCGGCTATGTCGAGCTCGGCCTCGCGCTGACGGTGTTCGCGGTGGTCTCCGGGCTGACCCAGGCGCCGATCGGTTACCTCGCCGACCATATCGGCGCACGCAAGATCCTCTTGATCGGACTGACCATCGGCGGTTGCGCGCTGATCGGGCTCGGCCTGCATCTCAGCTATACGTCGCTGATCGTCTGCGCGGTGCTGCTCGGCCTTGCCAACAGCGTCTATCATCCGGCCGATTATGCAATCCTCTCGGCTCATATGGACGAGGCGCGGATGGGCCGCGCATTCTCGATCCATACCTTTGCCGGCTTCCTCGGCGGCGCGGTGGCGCCCGCGATCATGGCGGCGCTGGTCGCCTCGATCGGCGGCCTCGGCGCGCTGATCGTCGCCGGCGCGGTCGGTCCGCTGGTGGCGCTGTTCCTGATCGTGCTCGGGATTCCCGATGCCGGCGCCAACAAGAACAAAGCAAAGGACGATGCGGCACCGAAGGCGAGCGTGATCACGCCGGCGCTGATGGTGCTGACGGCCTTCTTCACGCTGCTCAGCCTGTCGACCTCGGGCATCAACAATTTCGGCGTGGTCGCGTTGATGGGCGGCTACGGCGCGTCGTTCTCGACGGCCAATATCGCGCTCACCGCATTCCTCGGCGCCAGCGCGGCCGGCGTGCTCGCCGGCGGCTATCTCGCCGACTGGACCCACCGCCACAGCCAGGTCGCTGCGGCCTGCTTTGCGGTCAATGCCGTGCTGGTGCTCCTGATCGCGCTGACGAACCTGCCGCCCGTGCCGCTCACGCTGGCGATGGGGCTCGCCGGATTCCTCGGCGGCGTGATCGCGCCGTCCCGCGACATGATGGTGCGCAACGCGGCGCCCCCCGGCGCCGCCGGCCGCGCCTTCGGCATCGTCTCCACCGGCTTCAACTTCGGCGGCATCGTGAGCCCGCTGCTGTTCGGCTGGATCATGGACCAGCACATGCCGCACTGGGTGTTCGGCGCCTCCGTGGTGTTCATGGTGCTGACCGTGCTGCTTGCCCTGGTCACCGAGCGTAAGCCGCAGGCTTCGGCGTATCAGGCCGAGGCCGCCAGCCCGCGCGCCTGAGAGGCTTTCACCGCCGTCATTGCGAGGAGCGATAGCGACGAAGCAATCCATCTCTCGTGCTGCTGAGCTATGGATTGCTTCGCTCCGCTCGCAATGACGTGGATAGAGTTTGCGCGACGTGAATTCATTCCGACCGTCGCGACAGCACCTGCTTCAGGAGCGGCTCGATCCGCGACAGCTCATCGAGATGGACCGCCGACAGTTCGGCGAGATGATCGGCTGCAAGGCCGGTTAATTTCAGCAGCACCCGCCGCTGGTCGGCCGGATCCAGCACGCGCTCGACCAGCCCGGCCTCGGACAGCCGGTCGACCAGTTCGACCGTGGTGTGGTGACGAAGCCGCAGCCGTTCGGCCAGATCGCCGACCGCAACCGGGCCACCGCCCGGATATCCCCTGATCGCCAGCAAGGCCTGATGCTGCCGCGGCGTCAGGCCCGCGGCCTTCGCGGCATCCTGGCTGAACTCCAGAAAACGGCGGATCAGATAGCGAAATTGCGACAGCGTTTCGTAATCGCCCTGGCTGGGAACCCGCTTTGGGTCCTGCCTCGGCGATTTCGACGGTCCTTTCAACGCTGCCATTCGATGTCTCCCGCTTGTAATTATATCGCAATGCGATATGACGCCCCGCGTCCACTTCACCCGAGCCTTACGCCACCAATGAGCGTCATTTCCACCAAATCGAGCGCCTCCGCCAAGATCGGCGACAAGGCCAGCCACCTCCTGAGCGACTTCACCACCGATCCCCGCGTCGTGGTGATCTCGGCGATCGCCGTGTTCGTCTCCGCCGCCGGCGTGCTGGCCGGCGCGGGACTGTTGCAGCTGATCAAGCTTGCCACCAACATCGCCTATTTCGGCCAGTTCAGCTTCGCCGACCTGAAATTGCAGGATTCGCCGCTCGGGCTCTGGACCGTGCTGGTGCCGGTCGCAGGCTCGCTGATCATCGGTCTGATGGCGCGTTTCGGCAGCGAGAAGATCCGCGGGCACGGCATCCCCGAAGCCATCGAAGCTATCCTGCTCGGCCGTTCCCGGCTCGACCCCAAGGTAGCGATCCTGAAGCCCTTGTCGTCGGCGGTGTCGATCGGCACCGGCGGCCCGTTCGGCGCCGAGGGCCCGATCATCATGACCGGCGGCGCGATCGGCTCGCTGATCGCGCAGATGCTCCCGGTCAGCGACAACGAGCGCAAGACCCTGCTGGTGGCGGGCGCCGCCGCCGGCATGACCACCGTGTTCGGCACGCCGATCGCCGCGATCATGCTCGCGGTAGAACTGTTGCTGTTCGAATGGACGCCGCGCAGCTTCATTCCCGTCACCGTCGCCGCCGTGGTGGCAGCGGTCGGACGCACCTTCCTGCACATGCCCGCGCCGCTGTTCCCGTTCACCGGCGGCGTCGACATTTCGGTGCTGCAGCTCGGCGCCTGGATGCTGATCGGGATCCTCTCCGGGCTGCTGTCGGGCGTGCTCACCCAACTGGTCTATGGCTGCGAGGACATCTTCCTCAAGCTGCCGATCCACTGGATGTGGTGGCCGCTGATCGGCGGCCTGGTCGTCGGCCTCGGCGGCTTGATCGAGCCGCAGGCGCTCGGCGTCGGCTATGACAACCTCGCGTCGATGCTGAGCGGCGACGTCGTGCTGAAGGCCGCGCTGCTGCTGCTCGTGGTGAAAGCCGTCATCTGGTCGGTCGCGCTCGGCTCGGGCACGTCGGGCGGCGTGCTGGCGCCGCTGCTCATCATGGGCGGTGCGATGGGAACGGCGCTGAGCGGCTATTTGCCTGAAGCGAGCCCCGGCTTCTGGGCGCTGCTGGCGATGGCGGCGACGATGGGTGGCACGATGCGCTCGCCGCTGACCGCGACCTTCTTCGCCGTCGAGCTCACCGGCAACACCCATGTGCTGCTGCCGCTGATCGCGGCCTGCGGCACCGCGCATGGCGTCACGGTGCTTTTGATGCGGCGCTCGATCCTGACCGAGAAGGTGGCGCGGCGCGGCCATCATCTGGTGCGCGAGTACCGCGTCGATCCGTTCGCGCTGACCCGCGTGCGCGACGTCATGACCAAGGCGGTCGAGACCGTCGCCGACACCATGACGCTGCACGGCGCGGCCGCCTTCCTGACCAACCCGAAGACGGGGCACCCGAGCTTTCCCGTCGTCGACGCCAGCCATCACGTGCTCGGCGTGATCGACCCGCCCTCCGTGCTGCGCTGGCGCCGCGCCGGCAAGCATCGCACCGCGACGCTCAAGCAGCTGCTGGCCGGCAGCAAGATCACCGTCGCCTATCCCGACGAATATCTCGACCGGCTCGCCGACCGCCTGATGCAGGTCAACGTCTCGCATCTGCCTGTGATCTCGCGCGAGGACCAGCGCCTCGTCGGCTATATCGGCTGGAAGGATCTGATGCGCGTTCGCGCCAGGCTGCAGGCCGAAGAGACCCAGAAGACAGCGTTCTTCGGCGCGCGATAAGTTCGCGGCGGGTTGCCGGCGGAACAAATTTCCGCCGGACGGCAACGCTCGATCCCAGCTGGCAAATCAGCGCCAGCGCATCCCAGAGCTTCATCGGCGCTGGTTGACAGCATCAGGGGCTGACCCATGATGCCGTCAACCAAAAACAGCCTCGGGATGAAATGCCATGACCTCGACCCCAGACCTCGTGATCCGCGGCGGCACCATCGCTGACGGCAAGGGCGGCGACCTCTATGAAGCCGATGTCGCGATCACAGGCGGCAAGATCACCGGCGTCGGCAAGGTCTCGGCGAAGGGCAAGGAAGAGATCGACGCCCGCGGCAAGCTGGTGGCGCCCGGCTTCGTCGACGTCCACACCCATTACGACGGCCAGGTGACCTGGAGCCATGACATCACGCCGTCGTCGCAGAACGGCGTCACCACCGCGATCATGGGCAATTGCGGCGTCGGCTTCGCGCCGTGCCGGCCGAGCGACCACACCAGGCTGATCCAGCTGATGGAAGGCGTCGAGGACATTCCGGAGCCGGTGCTCTCCGCCGGCATTCCCTGGGCGTGGGAGAGCTTCCCCGACTACATGGAGTGGCTGTCGAAGCGCAATTTCGACATGGACATCGGCGCGCAGCTGCCGCATGCGGCGCTGCGGGTCTATGTGATGGGCGAGCGCGGCGCACGCCGCGATCCCGCAACGGCCGAGGACAACAAGGCGATGGCGGCGCTCGCCGGCGACGCCGTGCGTGCGGGCGCGCTGGGCTTCTCGACCTCGCGCACGCTCAATCACCGCACCTCGACCGGCGACTACACGCCGACGCTGAAAGCCGGCGAGGATGAACTGACCGCGATCGCCGGCGCGATGCACGGCGTCGGCCGCAGCGTGCTGCAATTCGTGCTCGACCAGAGCACCGTGCACGAAGACCTGCCGATGATGCTGCGGGTCGCGGAGAACACAAGGTGCCCGATCTCGTTCTCCGTCGCCCAGGCTGACAAGGCGCCGCGGCGCTGGCGGCAGACCATGGACACCATCAATGAAGCCGCCACCCGCGGCCTGTCGATCACGACCCAGATCGCGGCGCGGCCGGTCGGGCTGCTGCTCGGGCTCGAATTGTCGCGCAACCCGTTCCAGACCCATCCGAGCTATCGCGAGATCGCCAAATTGCCGCTGGCCGAGCGGCTCGCGCAGCTGCGCCGGCCCGAGGTGCGCGCGGCGATCCTGAGCGAGAGCGCAACGGCGACCGACGATCCGCTGTTCTTCCGGCCGAACTACGACAAGATGTACCTCCTGGGCAATCCGCCGGACTATGAGCAGCCGCCGGAGAACGCGCTCGGCCCGCAGGCGCGGCGCCAGGGCCGGCAGCCGGAAGAGCTCGCCTATGACGCGATGCTGACCGACGAGGGCCGCGGCATGCTCTATGTGCCGTTCCTGAATTACGCCGACGGCAATCTCGACGCCGTGCATGAGATGCTGCGCGAGCCGAGCGCCGTGCCGGGCCTGTCCGACGGCGGCGCGCATTGCGGCATCATCTGCGATGCCAGCTTCCCGACCTATCTCTTGACGCACTGGACGCGCGACCGCAGCCGCGGCGAGAAGCTCTCGATCCCGTTCGTCGTCGCGGCACAGTCGCGCAAGACCGCGCTGTCGGTCGGCCTGCATGATCGCGGCGTGATCGCTCCTGGCTTCAAGGCCGACGTTAACGTGATCGATTATGACCGGCTGCATTTGCATCCGCCGAAGGTGCATTACGACCTGCCGGTCGGCGGCCGCCGCCTGCTGCAGCAGGTTGACGGCTATGACGCCACCATCGTGTCGGGCATCGTGACCCAGCGCGAGGGCAAGGCCACCGGCGGACGCCCGGGCAGACTGGTGCGCGGCGCGCAGGGGATGAATTGAGAGACGCAGCGATCGGCGCGTAGCCCGGATGCAGCGAAGCGCAATCCGGGACAGGCCCATCCGCGGATAGTGAACTGCACCCCTGATGTGAGACACGATAATCAGGGACAGGTGCCGAGCGCCTGAGGCGGCTGGGCCGGTTGATGGGTTACGGGCGCGATGCGGGGCTGCTGCGCAGCAGCCCCGCATCGCGGTAAACTTGCTTCGAACTCGGCTGGCGGCCGATAAGCCAGGGCCGAGTGTAGCCGTTGGCGATTGTACACGTCCTCGATGAAGGCGCCGATTGCATTTCTGGCATGCTGCGCATCGCGGTAAGTCTGGCCGTTGACCTCCTCCTGTTTGAGGGTCTTCATGAAGCTCTCCGCCTTGGCATTGTCGTAGGGATTACCGACCCGGCTCATGCTCGGGGCAATGTCGTGCCGCTGAAGTAGGTCGGTGTAGTCGCCGCAGGCGTACTGGATGCCGCGATCGGAGTGGTGGATCAGGCTGCCGGGCGTCGGCTGGCGCACCGCCAACGCCATGGAGAGCGCTGTAACCGCCAGACGCGCCTCCAGGTGCGTTTCCAGAGCCCAGCCGATCACGCGCCGGCTGAAGGCATCGAGCATGATGGCGAGATAGGCGAACTCCTCCTGCAGACGGATGTAGGTGATGTCCGCCACCCAGAGCTGGTCGAGGCCGCTCGGCACCATGCCGCGGGCGAGGTTCGGTACCACGCGCCAGGGGTGGCGCGTGTCTGTCGTCACAGGCACGAACGGCCGCTGCCGCAAGCACAACAGATTGTCTTCTCGCATCAGGCGCAGCACGCGTTTGCCGTTCACCGCCAAGCCTTCACGGCGTAACTGGGCGGCGATCCGGCGATAGCCGTAATGCCGATAGGCAAGCGCCAGCCGCTGGATCGCGTCCCGCACGCCGGTTTCTTCGGCACGTGGGGCGGAAGCCGCCCAGTGCCGGTAATAGCTGGCCCGACTGACGCCAGCCAGCACGCACATCCGCTCGATCGTCAGCTCGCCTTGCCGCGGGGGCATCGTCATCGCCTGGATGACCGCGTAGACCCCGTCACGCCAGGCCCGGTGCTCGGCCGGCGTG
>Ga0315911_1000032_pt1 | contig 67819 bp, 68 predicted proteins | sample Edanod1MG_FD_207737 | JGI IMG/M metagenome (GOLD analysis project Ga0315911, IMG submission 207737) | Root nodule microbial communities collected in Santa Monica, California, United States - Edamame nodules 1 | ecosystem: Host-associated > Plants > Roots > Nodule | place: USA: California... | reverse complement strand
CGTCCTGCGGTCGCGGATGGGCTATGGTCGGCACTGCAGACAGGCTCGTCGGCCACTTCTACATCCACAACGGCGACGATTCAGCCTTCGTTTGCGAACGCGGCTGAGTTCTTCAACAGCCTGCTAGTTGTAAGCCTACGCGTCTAAAATCGCGCAACCGACAGCTTTATGGCTTGCCTATCGGTTGAGATAGTAGGCCGAAATATACTTCGTCAGCATGGCCATCGTCGCGTGTGGAACGCCGGTTGATCCCAAAGGTTCGAGCCGACTGCTGGCATTCCTGCAATTGTTCAAGACCAAATCAACGGCCCCCCTTGACCTCCATTGGCACGGCGGTTGCTACTACGCAGCAACAGCGGATCAGACTTGGATGAGTACCCCAATGGATGTCGCTCGTCTTTGATCGCTGGGAGTCATTTCGATGATAGGCAGGCTAGCTGCGACCCGCACCCTGCTCGCGACTTCCACGAATTACGACAAAGGCAGGCTTGGGATGAGGAAATCAGCGGCACGAACGCTTTACATCGCAGCCAAGCTGTGCGTTCTGGCCGCTGGGATTCTGGCATCGTCAACGGCAGGCGCCGATGATGATTTGATGAGTGCGGCGAGGCAGATTTTCAAGCCGATCCCCTCTATTGTTCCTGCGGTCAAGAACAACCCTATTACCCACGAAAAGGTTGCACTCGGCAAGATCCTGTTCTTCGATCCGAGGCTATCGGCGAGCGGGGTCATCAGCTGCAATACATGTCACAATCTTGGGACCGGCGGAGCAGATGCCGGCCCGAGGTCGCTTGGTCATCGCTGGCAGCTAGGTTCACGTCGAGCGCCAACGGTCTATAACGCGGTCTTCAATGTGGCACAGTTCTGGGACGGACGCGCGGCTGACCTCAAGGCACAAGCCGTAGGCCCTGTCCAGGCCAGTGCGGAAATGAATGCAACGCCTGCTCGCCTTCTTAATACGTTGAATTCAATGACTGATTATATTGTCATGTTCAGCAAGGCGTTCCCGAACGACGCGACGCCCATTACCTTTGACAATTTCGCCAAGGCCATCGAGGCATTCGAGGCGACCTTGATCACGCCCGCCGCTCCCTTCGATCAATACCTCGAGGGCGATGCGTATGCTCTCAGTACTCAGCAGAAAGCAGGATTAAAGCTGTTCATAGAAAAGGGATGCTCGTCATGCCACAATGGTATCAACGTCGGCGGCCAGGACTACTTCCCGTTCGGCGTGACGGAACGGCCAACCGCAAGCCTGCTGCCGAGGGACGACAAGGGCCGTTTCGCCGTCACCAAGGTCCCCAGCGACGAGTATGTTTTTCGCTCCGCGCCGTTGCGCAATGTCGCATTGCGTCCTCCCTACTTCCATTCGGGCCAAGTTTGGAGCCTCAAGCAAGCTGTTGGCGTGATGAGTGAAATACAACTCGGCGCGAAGCTCAACGATAGAGAAACAGACGACATCGTCGCGTTTCTAAATTCACTTACCGGGCAGTTGCCTAAGATCGATTATCCGATATTACCCGCGCGCACCGACACAACGCCAAAGCCCTCTATGGAACAATAGGGCAAATAGGCTGTCGGCTTACAGAGCCAGGCTCGTCAAACTTGCCAAGGGAGGAAGGTGCGGGCACCCAAGCTTCCCGCAGCGACGTCAAAGAGCACCGTGTCGAGCCGGAGCTCACAATCAAACGAATTCGGCGCTGAGTTCTTCCGGCTTGCCTGAGCGCCCCCGGCTTCTCGACTCTCATTTGGAGCGAGGACCGGGCGCGACGTCGCGGGGTTCGCAGCCGACCGCCGCGCGCAGCGTTCGCGCCCTGATTTGCGGCGAATTGATGAGGCCGTTGTAGGCATCAGCAGCTGCGTGCGCCGATCAGGATGGAGGTACGCATGACAGCATGTGCGAGAGACCTCGTAGTAGATCGCAACGAGCGTTTCTCAATTTCGAGAACGCGATCGTGGCGCCCCACGCATCGAGGCCTGGATCCTCGATGGATGGTCAGCCATCATGGCCTGATTTGCTCTTCGGCAGTTCAATCGAGCCCGTGTTCCAGTTTGGCGCTGTTTGCTCGAGAATGTTACGGACCAAGAACTCCAGGAGTTTGAGCTGGGCATAACTGCCCGGCGTTCCGTGGTCTGCGCCTGGCACATACAGCATGTCGAAGTATTTTCCCGCCTTGATAAGCCGATCGGCAAGCTGGAACGTGGCGGAAGGATCGACGTTGCGGTCCATTTCGCCGACTATGAGAAGCAATCTACCTTGCAGTTTGGCGGCATTGTCGATGGCGGAGGATTGCGAATATTCGATGCCGACGGGCCACCCCATCCACTGTTCGTTCCACCAGATCTTGTCCAGCCGGTTGTCGTAGCAGCCACTGTTCGCGACCGCGACCTTATAGAAATCGGGATGGAAAAGTAACGCGCTCACCGCGTTTTGCCCACCGGCGGAAGCGCCAAAAATGCCGACGTTGGATATATCATACCAGGAATACTTCGCACTCGCCGCCTTGTGCCATAGGATCCGGTCCGCAAAGCCAGCGTCCTTCAGATTTTTCCAGGCAACGTCGTGGAACGCGCGCGAGCGATGGTTGGTACCCATTCCATCAATCTGAACAACGATAAAGCCGAGTTGTGTGAGCGGCTCGATTGAAGCTGAGAAGGACTTGGGAACGAAGGAACCGGTGGGGCCTGCATAGATGTGCTCCACCACCGGATATCTCTTGCGCTGATCGAAATTGGTCGGCAAGTGAATAACGCCCCATATGTCCGTCTTGCCGTCGCGTCCCTTGGCGTTGAAGCTGAGCGGCGGCTGCCAGCCAGCGGCTATGAGCTCGGAGATCTCCGCGCTCTCAACCTGCATCAGTTCGGCATTATCACTGGCGCGATACAGCACCATGCGAGGCGGAACGCCGATGCGTGACCACAGGTCGACATAGTAGCGACCGCTAGGCGAGAACTCGATGTGATGATTGGCTGGCTCGGGCGTCAGCGGCGTGAGTCCTTTTCCATCAAAGCCAATGCGATAGGCATGGACGAAATAGGGATCCTCATCAGGGTTCATTCCGCTGGCGCCAAACCAAATCTCACGCTTCACTGGATCGACACAATACACCGCACGGACCACCCAATCTCCTTTGGTGATCTGGTTCTTGAGCTCGCCTGTTCGGCCGTCGAACAAATAGAGGTGCTCGTAACCATCGCGCTCCGAGGCCCAGATGATCTCCTTTCCATCATCGACGTCATAGCGAAACGCTTTTCCACTATTCAGCTGCTTCATCACCAGTGCCTGGTAGTCGACGAAGGTCTTGCTTGCCTCATCAATCAACGCGCGCGCTTTGCCCGTGGCGGCGTCGACCTCCACCAGGCGATAGAGCTGATGGCCACGCTGATTGTATTCGAAGGTAAAGCCCCGTCCGTCCTTCCACCATCGGATCGCCGAAAGACCGTAAGGATTCTGAAACGCGGCATTATCGATTGTGACCGCGCGTCGGCTGCTGACATCAAACAGCACGGGTTGGAGCAATGCCAAGGCATCACCGGGTTTTGGATACACCATGGTCAGATGTCTGGGTTGACGCTGGTGCGCCGGCGACGATTCGAGGTAATGGACTTCCCGTTGTTGGGCTGGACGGATTCGGTAGACGGCCAGGTGAGTTGAGGCTGGAGACCATCTTAGTGTCGAGAGAGCATAATAGTCACTCTCAGCTCCGTCCCAGGTCGACTGGATGTCCTGCAAACCGTCTTGGCTGCGCAGGAAGAGATTGTAGTTTCGAATATAGGCCAGCCATTTGCCATCAGGTGATGCGCTTGTCTTGTTTGGATCGTTCTCTGCCGGTGGCGTGTCGTCGTAGGGGCTCTGCTGATTGGCGCCCGAGTGCATTGCATTGCCGGTGCAGGCATAGCTTGCAAGCTCGCAGCTCCAATGCGTATGCTCGAGGTCGAAGCTCATCCTGCCACCCTTGTCGGTCAGCTCGAAATGGTCGAAGGGAAGATTCTCGGGCTGATAGTTCTTGTGGCTCGCTCTGTTCAGAGCAGCCGCGAGTCCGGCTTGATCAAAAGCGGGCTCCTTTACGCCTTTTTCGGCATCAACCAGGATAAACTGGTGCTTGCCATGGGTCGTCCGCCGATAGATGAACGCCTCGCGCTCGCCGAGCCAAAACGGCACGTCGGGGACATTGACGGTAAGCCGGCCATATCGGTCTGCGGTCGTCAGTGCACGCTCGTAATCCGACCGCGCGAGGGGCGCATTCACGACATCCTCCGCCGCGTGCGCCTGCGCTGCTTTGCAAGCCAACAGCGCAAGCATTAAGGCAACCAATCTGTACATTATGATTCGCGTCCCCTCTTAGTGCGCGGACCCCGATGCGAGGTCACTTCGCGATTGATGCGCGGCTCTTCGGTGCGGCTGGCCTTCTTGCTACTTTAGGCGACATGCCCCTTCGGCTCAGCCTCGGGTGGATTCGTACCTGACGAACATTCGGCTCGGCGGCTCGCCAGCAGCCGCAAGTGCCGCCAACAATCCTCACACAGCAACATGAGCAAACGCCGCGCGCCATTTTGCAACGAGCGCTGCAGCGCCGACATTGTCGCATTACTTCCGTGCTCCTTATGCTGAGCAGAATCTATGCCAACTGATGTATATCGCTGCGGCTTCCTCTGCGCACAAGTTTGCCGATTATGCCGAAACGAGGTGGGCGTTTGAGGCCAAACAAAACACGCATGCTGCGCGTGGTCACCTGTGGCGAATGACTCCAAGGAACGCCATTTTGTGGGGAGCTATTTGTCCCGCCTCGGCAACCACTCGAATAAGTAGCCCCTGGGACTTCGGGCAACACGGACCGCACCGGGCTATAGATCGACGCGGGGTCAATGCGACGAAAACTCACGCGATGAGCCGTGGAGACATTCGCGGCAATCCATCGCAGATCATCCTCGACACCTTGGCCGCCGGTCGCCAACGAAATGAACGCGCTGAGAGCTTCTGGCATGTGGTGATATCGTAGTATATATTGCAGGCTTTCGAGGCGAATTCTGACGAACTAACGCGCGCACTTGGAACAGCCCGAAGCAAATCGGGCGCTTATCGGCGTCAAGCGTGAGGACTTTTCTGAACGCCTCTAACCGTGCCGCTGCTCGCGCGGCCAGTCCGCCAGCGAGTACCGCATGTCAAAATGAATGTGCCGTACGACCTAACAACGCGACGCTCGCCGCTTCCTCCACAAGCGCCGGTGTGGCCGTAATTCATTAGATATCCGAGCGGCTCTGCCTCGCCAGATCGCGTGCTCCCATCTCAACGGCTATCGAGACCAGGCGGTAGGTGTCGCCGATCAGATGGATCATTTCACCTCCGCTGACACTTCGTTGACTATCGCGGCGGCCCGCCGCAATTGACGGGCTTCCAACGATCAACTCAGTGGCGGCATCAGTACAGATGACCCTAATGGGTGTCGTCGGGTCCGCCTCCAGGACTGCGATGTCGCACACTCGATACGGTGACTGCGGAGCGCGAATGCGAAGTCGGGCGATAGTCATGGCTTCTTTCGTTCTCCTATGCGTCCGCAGCAGGACGCGAGAGCGGTCCAGGCAGCGGGCGCACGCGATTGTTCGCAGGCGAAACCACCTGCGTGCTGGTGATGAGATCAGGAGATTATTCGTGAGTTCGCGCGTGAGGCGTCGTCCTGAGGGTCGCAAGGGAGATCGCGCTAGGGGGTGGACGAGAGCTAGATCGTGATGCTGATAAGCTCAGGGTAAGGCGGATTTTCGAATGTCCTCCAAGAGATCTTGCTAAATGGTCCAATGCAGCCGAAGAGCGCCCCTTTTGTCGACGCAGATCCGACGGACGACAGATTGTAGCGACGCCTCCAACATCGTTCTCGATGCAAGAGCCGACGGCATCATCTTCAGGTATCTATCTCATGCGTCCTGCGTGGCCGATTGGCGACGCAAACGTCCGAAACCGGACGAGACGATGAGGCCATTCCACACGCTGGGTGGGACATATAAGAGTTTCACATGAGCCAAGCGGGCCGTGCGCCATTTTTTCGAACCGGCACGCAGATTGCTGGGTGAGCAGCAAGGAGCTACCGCGACGAAAGCAGTCGTGGCGATCCATCTTCAGGGCCCCAATAAGGTTTATCCGGTTGATCCTATTCGATCTGGCTTTGATGCTGCTTGCGCCTGACGTTGCGGAAGCCATGAATGAGGGCACCGGCGCACACTTCATATTGGTCACCAAAGCTCTGGCGACTTTCAAGCCGATTGCTGGCCCCGAGGCGGCATCAAGCTCTGGCGGTAGCCGACACCTCTACAGCCAAACGACGCAAGCCTTGCCAGTTCAGCCAGCGGACAATCGGCGTCCAGCCAAGCCGCCTGAGGATTCCGCGGTATTGGATTCCCGCCTTGCGTGTGTGATTGGTATGCGCGCCCGGCAGCGTTCGATTGCCACGATCCTCAATGGCGCGGAGACGCTCAAGATGCCGGCTGTCGTAACACCGTCGATCTGCAATGCTGCCCCCGCGCCTTTTGGCTTCCTCGGGGCGGCGACGCCGCGCTGGAGCCAAGCAGAATGGATTGTCGGCGGCATGGTGATCATCGCCTTTGCGGCCATTCTCCTCGTGATTTGATGGAAAGATACAGCATAGGCGCGGGCAGGTGAGAGAAGCAAGGCCGGGTTATATCGAAGTCGCCTTCAACGGTGCTCCCGCAGGCATCCCGCTGGATGCGCAATTCATCGTACCGGCCAAAGGTGTCACGGCGATTTTCGGTCCTCCGGGGTGCGGCAAGACCACACTCGCGCGTTGCATCGCCGGCATCCAGCCTCTACCGAGTGGATTCTGCGGCGTTGATGGTGAAATTTGGCAGAACGAGACGACGTTTCGACCGCCTCATCTGCGCCCTGTCGCATATGTATTTCAGCGACCCATTCTTTTTTCTCATTTGTCTGTCAAGCGCACCCTTCTGTACAATGCATCGAAATCGAGGGTGACACTGATCGACTTTGAAGGTGTGGTCAAGTTGCTCGACTTAGCGTCACTGCTTGACTGTTCTCCGTCACATCTTTCTGGCGCCGAGCGACAGCGAGTTGCCCTAGGCAGCGCGCTACTAGCCCAACCGCGGCTACTTTTGCTGGATGACCCGCTCATTGTGCTCGACCGTCCCGCCAAGCGCGAGATTCTGCCATTTATCGAGCGCATGCGTGAAGAGCTCAGGTTGCCGATGATCTATGTCTGCCATGACATGGCTGACATCGAGCGCTTTGCCGATCATCTCGTCATGATGAAAGATGGCATCGTGACTGCGGCCGGACCGCTTCAAGTCGTTCAGAGTCATCCAGCGCTTGCCGCGCGTGGCGAAGCGGCGGTTTGCGTTGATACCGTGGTCGGCGGCTACGACGGGCGCTATGGACTCATCATCGTCCGCCTCAGAGGCGCGCGTCTGCTAATACCTGGGCCGCCGCTCAGACCTGGCGCGCAGCTACGGCTGCGCATTGCAGCCGCCGATGTCAGCATCGTGCGCGAGGCTCCACGCGCAAGCTCCTTCCTGAATGTCTTTCCGGCACGCATCAAAGCCTCCCTTCCGTTCGACGAATCGGAGATCACGTTGGTTCTATCGCTCGAAACTGGCCGTTCGGGCGTGCCGCTTTTGTCCCGCATCACACGCCGCTCCTATGATACGCTAGGGCTCAGCAACGGAATGGACGTATTCGCCGAGGTCGCGCGAGCCTTGCCGGTCTCAACCCCCGAGCGGTTGCTCATAACGCCTGCGATACCACTCGGAGATGCTCTACAGCGGCGCGCCGACACCCGAAACGAACAGAACTCGGATCACGGCCATGATCGACAATTTTGACAACGTCGATCCGACAGCTTTGGCGGCGATTCTCTACCAGCCAAAGGACGATGCCGATAGGCTGATTGCCGATTTCGTCCAGGATCTCGCGCGGCATGACGTACGCGTCGGCGGCATCGTCCAGCGACACTTTATAAATACAAACGGCACGCACGTTATGCTCGCCGTCGACGTTGCGACAGGGCGAGAGATCTCGATTTCCCAGCTACTCGGCAGCGGGGCAGCGTCCTGTACGCTCGATACAAACGGACTAGCTGAGGCCGCAGTTGTCGTTTCCCAAGCGCTTCGCGACAAAGTCGATCTCCTCGTGATCAGCAAATTCGCCAAACAAGAAGCGGTTGGCCGCGGCCTGCGAGCTGAATTTGTTGACGCGATCACTCGGGGTGTGCCGCTCCTGACAGCTGTTCCAAGAAATTCCCTTGTCGATTGGAGCGCTTTTACGGGTGATGTTGGCATGCTGCTCCCTTGCGATCGTCAAGCCGTAGAGGAATGGTGGCGCGACGTCGCCACGCGCCCGGCGCGACGCCGCGCTTTCAATCCCAGCTGGAGCTATTTGGGGACTATGATACCGGACAGCTTGATGACGGTTGCGAGAATAATGCCAAGATCGGCTCCGGAATCGCCGGTTGCGCTCCTTCACGGCTTACAAAAACAACCCTAGCTTCGCAGCCGTTTCACACCGTGAGATATCCGGATGCTGTGCCGCCAGCGCCGAGGTCCATTCTCGGTAGGCAAGTAGCCGTTTCGACCAGCGGTTCAATCGCTGGTCGAGGAATCTGGCTGCGACTTTTTAACTGCGGTACCCCACTCGTGATATACGCACGCGCTCACCGACGGTTCCAAGCGATCGAGCATCGCGTTTCCACGCGGCGCAATGGAGGCGGATGTGAGAGCCATCGGACCTCACGATCAGATGCCTGCGCCCGGGCCGCTGGTTAGCTTCGTTGCGACAATCCGATCTTGAGAACGGATGGCATATAGCTTGCTTCACCAGTGATGGCACAAACGCAAAGCAAACTTGTGAGGTCAGCATGCTCGGAATTGGAAGTCAGTTGCCGCCGTTCGAAATCACTGGCGTGAAGCCCGGCTTTCAGGCGCATGAAGAAGAAGGACACAGCGCGTTCGAGACGCTGACCGAAACGAGCTTCCCCGAAAAATGGAAGATCATCTTTTTCTATCCCAAAGATTTCACGTTCGTCTGTCCGACCGAGATCGCCGAGTTCGGCCGGCTATCCAAGGAATTCGCCGATCGCGATGCTGTCGTAATGGGTGGTTCGACTGACAATGAGTTCTGCAAGCTTGCCTGGCGGCGCTCGCATGCAGACCTGCACAATTTACCGATTTGGCAGTTTGCCGACACAAAAGGGACCTTAGTCGATGGCCTTGGCGTGCGTTCGCCCGAGGGCGTCGCCTATCGCTACACCTTTATCGTCGATCCCGAGAACACAATCCAACACATCTATGCGACCAATCTCAATGTCGGGCGTAGCCCCAAGGACACGCTCCGCGTTCTGGACGCGCTACAAACCGACGAACTTTGTCCCTGTAACCGCGAAGTCGGCGGCGAAACACTGAAGGTTGCGTGAGGCGGCATGTCGTCGATTGAGCAGTTGAATGAGACGATTCCCAATTTCGCCAAGGACGTCAGGCTTAACCTTGCGTCATTGCTGGCCGATGATACGCTGTCGCCGCAGCGACAATACGGCCTGCTGCTGGCGAGCGCCATTGCCACTCGCAATGCAGCCCTGATTACCGCGATTGAAGCGGCAGCCACCGCCGTGATGACGCCTGCGGCGATCGCCGCAGCGAAATCTGCAGCCTCTGTGATGGCGATGAACAACGTCTACTACCGATTCGTTCATCTCGTATCCAATCCGGAATACAAGACCATGCCGCCACGGCTGCGCATGAACGTGATCGGCAATCCCGGCGTGGATAAGTCCGATTTCGAGCTGTGGTCGCTAGCAGTCTCGGCCATAAACGGCTGCGGTGCCTGTGTCGACGCTCACGAGAAGACGCTGCGGGCTGAGGGCGTCAGTTCCGGAGTGATCCAGACTGCCGTGCGCTTTGCTGCGATTGTGCAATCAGTGGCGGTTGCGATCGAGGCCGCCGGCCCGGCTCCTTCCACGGCGATGGGCTGAATATCCTTTGCGCCGTCGAATCGACTCCGTTTGTGGCACCACTCAATGGTGCCACAACCAGTCCTTCGCCGGTCCAGAGCGGGTGTAATATCCTCAAGCTGTGCCTCGCCGGGCGTCCCCCACGGCTGCGCGCCTCGTTCGAATCCACCTGCAGTGCAGATGAGCCAGAATGCCCGCAAAGGCGGTGAAATCCCCCGTCTCATGGCGATCACATCGCGGCCCTTTGTTGCACTTCACCCAAACTTGAACAGCACGCCGTAACCGCCGCGCGGATAACTCCACTTGATGTCACCGGTGGGTTCGGCGATCACACGGCAGGTGCCGCACTCAATGCAGCCGTCGACGGTTATCTCAACTTGGCCGTTGTCGTTGAGTTCGTAGCATCGCGCGGGACAGGCGCTCAAAAGCGCAAGTAGCTGTGGCGACGGCGTCGTGTGCGCGCGCACCGTGACGTGAGGGCGACCGACGTCGACAAGATAGCGGTTGTAGTACAGCTTGTCTTCGACGCGTACTGTAGGCTCGACATTCATGCTTTGATCTTCCATTGCTGGACTTCACACTGTTGCCGGTCAGCGCCAGGCCCGGGTAAAACGACACGCATCGCCGAACAGACCTGTCCATGACCGCGCCTTGACGAAGGATTTCAAGGTCGCCTTCTCCTTCTCAACCTTCGGCGTGCCATCGACACGTACAAAGTTCTGCAGCGCCTTGGAAATAAGCTGCGGATAGGTAAGGAAGAAGTTTTGCGAATGGGTGTGCATCAGCATCGGCATATCCTTGTACTTCTTTAGATCTTTGATGACAAAGGACTCGTCGAGCATCTTCTTGTAGAGCGACAGATTTGTCGCGGTCATCGGCTCGCGGCGCGATTTTACCTGGGCGATCGCTTCGGCCGCGATGCGGCCTGAAGTCATCGCAAGATTGGAACCTTCGCGATGAATGGCATTGTTGAGCTGCGCCGCGTCCCCGACCACCACCCAGCCCTCGCCGTAGAGCTGCGGGATTGCCTTGTAGCCGCCTTCAGGAATGAGATGCGCCGCGTATTCCTTGACTTCGGAACCTGCGATGAGCGGCGCCACGGACGGATGCTGCTTGAAATGATCGAGCATGCCGTAGGGCGTCTGGGCGGTGCGCTGGAAATCAGCGACGAGACAGCCGATGCCGAGCGAAATGCACTCCTTGTTGGCATAGATGAAACCCATTCCGGTCATGCCGCGAGAAATGGTACCGGCCGCCTCGATCACAACGCCTTCGTCGCCCTTGAGATTGAAACGGGCCTCGATAGTCTCGCGAGGCAAAAAGTGCATTTCCTTCACCGCGAGTGCCACATTATCGGGTTTCGGCCGCGACCGCAGGCCCGCGCGCGTCCCGAGCAGGCCATTGACACCCTCGGCCAGCACGACGACGTCGGCGTGTATTTCGCCGTCGCGGCGATCAGTACGAACCCCGACGATCCTCTCGCGGTCGTCCCGTACGAGCTCGGTGACTGTCGTCTCGCACAGCACGGTCGCGCCGGCCTCCCGCACCTTCGAGGAGAACCATTTGTCAAACTGCGCGCGTATGATCGTGTATCTGTTCGGCCGCTCCTCGTTGAAGTCATCCGAGCGGTAGTGCATGCCAACATGCGAGCGATCGTCCATCATCCAGAACCGCTGTTCGACCAGATGGCGCTCGAGCGGCGCCTCCCCGCGAAACTCGGGGATCAGCTTTTCCATCATGTCGGCATAGAGAATTGCGCCCTGCACATTCTTCGATCCCGGATATTCGCCTCGCTCGAGCTGCAGCACCTTCATGCCGCGCTTGGCCATGGTCAACGCCGCTGCGTTTCCAGCCATACCGGCTCCGACCACGATCGCATCAAACCTCTCTTCGATCATCACGGCATCTCCTCTAGACCGCGAGCCGGGCGCGCGAATCCGGCAAAAGCCTGGCGCGAAATGCGGCCGTCAGCGACGGGAGCAACTGCATGGCGTCGCTGATGATCGCGACATGGGCGAAGTCGAAGATCGGCGCGTTTTTGTCGGTATTGATGGCGACGATCAGGTCCGCCCCCTCCACGCCGACCCTGTGCTGGATCGCGCCGGAAATGCCGGCCGCAATATAGAGCTTTGGCCGAATGGTCTTGCCGGTCTGGCCGATCTGCCGGTCAGACGTCACCCATCCCTTCTGCACCAGAGGACGCGAGCAGCCATACTCGGCGCCAAGCAGAGTTGCTAGCTCGCGCACCAGCCGAAAATTCTCGAGCGATCCCAGTCCTAGGCCGCCGGCGACGACAACATCGGCATAGGCTAGATTTGACGTTTCGGAATCCCGGTCGGGAATGAACGTCAGCACCTTCGTGACGATATCGTCTTCAACAAGGCCAAGCGGATGGATGATGATACGAGCGGCATCGCGTACGACGCGCTCCGGCATCGGCATGACGCGCGGGCGGACGGTTGCCATCTGTGGACGATAGTTCAAGGTATAAATCGTGCACAGCAGCGAGCCGCCAAAGGTCGGACGCGTCGCCGCAAGCGAACCGTCGGCGTCGACGTCGAGCGCAGTACAGTCGGCTGTGAGTCCCGTCGACAAGGTGGTCGCCACCGAACCTGCAAGATCGCGACCGAGTGTCGTCGCGCCTAACAACAGGATCTCAGGCTTGTAGGTGTTGACGAGTTCGGTTAGCGCTTTAGTGTATGATTCGTTGCGGTAATCCGACAATACATTGTCGCTCACGAGATAGGCCAGATCGGCGCCATAGCAAAATGACTCCAGCGCGGCGTTGCGCGTCGGCTGCCCCTCCGGACCGATAACGACCGCGGCGAGATTCACCTTCAGCCTGTCGGCAAGCCTGCGCCCCGCTCCCATGAGCTCCCAGGAAACCGGATGCACCTGGCCACGCTCCTGCTCGACAAAAACCCAGACATGCTTGTAGGCCTTGAAGTGCTCCGGAAGTTCCTTTTTGGCCGCCGCGCGGCCGGCCGCCGGCGCGGCCGTTTTGGTGACATTGCTCATGCTTTAAATTCCCCTCAAAATGCGCGCGCCCGCGCCACAGGATTGGTTTCTACTTCGGCTGGCTGGAGATCACTTTTGATCAGCAGATGGCTTGCTGCTCGTTGTTTCCGCTTGCTCGGCGCGGCCCGACCGCGCAACGAGAGGCGTCGCACGGGGTGAACGTACCTGGCTGGCCAAGTTCCGAGATGGCCCCAAGACAGGTTCATTGCGCGCTCTATTCGACAAGCGCCAGCAAGGCGGCCTGGCCACTGCGGTCACTCTAATTGACTCTCTCCATGGCTGATTACGCCGGTCCGCTTGCTGCGCAATAGCTGCACCTTGCTTTCGGCCTAGCGCTCCGCATCGGCCGTGACGACTCGGTCGATGCCACCGCACTTTCATGCGATGAGTGCTCGGCCGCCAGCGCCGCCGACTCGCAGGGGAGGTTTGGCTCTTTTCCTGGCGCATGTTGCTATCGGCTCTGAGGTAGCTGTGGATCTGCGCGCAAGTGGGCACCCGCCTGATTTGGACGATGATATGCATACGTTTCCGAGGTGTGGCGCTGACGGGCGAGTTACCCATTGCCTCCCATCGCGGGCTCGATGGCAGTTTCAATTGCGTCAAAAGCCATTTGGGGTGCCACTGCGCGAGCGTGAACCACGAGATGATGCCGCACAACTCGGCCGGCAGTAGACGTAGCGTGAAAGGTCTTCCTTCAAATCTCATCTCGAACGGCTACCATTTGTCTGCATCGATGACCGGATCGACCCGACAACAGCAAGTGTCGTACCAGTTGCAAAACTCGGGGAAGATTAGGCGAACGCAATGACTTAGGGGACACTTGGAAGGGCTGCTAATCCCCAGGACACGACCACTCCGAACATGGGTCGGGAATACGACAGCGCCGCGCGAGCCATGGCTGCGGAGAGTCGATCCGGAAGAAGACGAAGGTTGCACGAGGGATCATCACCACGCCACACTTGGTGACAAACCTTGAAAGCGCGAGATCACTTCAGCTCGCTCAATGGGACAAAGGCCATCGGCTTGTCATGGTCTGCAACAGCATCCTTCAAAACCTTGAACACCCGCTGGTCGATTGGCGACGATGCCACGAAGTCGGCATAGGCCTGTTCCAGCATCGCTTTGCAACGAGCTCTGATGTCCGGTTCTGCGGCACCAGCGAATTGCTCCTTGGCAAGATATTGTCCCATGCGCTTTAGGATGTGAAGGCGCGCGACATTGACGATTCCGGGGTCGTATTCGACGCCTAGCAGTGAAAAAAACTCTTCCGCGGACGAGGCTTTGTTGAGCCGATCCAGGATACCGGCTGATGGGTGCGAGTTACTCATCGAAAACTCCCTTTGAATTGGCACGTGGACGATCGGCGACAGCGCGGCACCGCCTGGTGATCCTGCTGCAGCCAACCTCGCGCGACCATGCTGAGGCAGGCCGTCGTGGCCGTCGATTAACGATGCCCGATACCGTCCTCGCGGCGCTTGGTTTTCGAATAGCCTGTCCAGATCTTGCTGGGTACGCCTCTTCAGGCCGGGTGGGGCGACAAGTATCCGCACACATCGCGCCAGATCGCTGCTACTGTTTCGCGCTCGACCGGCACCTTGTGCTTTATGGCATGCTTGCGGACTTGCGTCAGGATCTGTCTGGCTTGGTCGGCGCTGGCGACGAGCTGTAATTCATTGAGCAACGCGGTGATCGCCGACAGCCCGGAATGCTTACCGATCACAAAACTGTTGCGGCGCCCAAGCAGAACCGGATCAAGCGACTGGTAGGTACGTTGATCTTTTAAAAGGCCATCCACGTGAATGCCCGATTCATGCGTAAAAATATGCTCTCCGACGATGGCTTTGTTCAGAGGAATCGCACGTGCGGCTGCCGCTGCAACCACTGCGGCGACCTTCTCGAGTTCCGGAAGTATGATGCCGGTCTCGCGCCTGTAGAGCTGCTTGAGCGCGACCGCGACTTCCTCGAGCGGTGCATTTCCAGCCCGTTCGCCGAGGCCGATAACGGTTACCGAGGCGTGGCTCGCGCCGGCCTTGATGGCGGAGAGCGTGTTGGCGGTTGCGAGGCCGAGATCGTCGTGACCATGAAACTCAAGTTCGAGATCGGTGGTCGCCCGCAAATTTCCGACCAGAGCGGAGGTTGTGTCCGGGTCGAGCACACTGAGCGTATCGGCAATACGAAAGCGACGCGCTCCCGCCGATTTTGCCGCGGCTATCAGTCTGATGAGAAAGTCGATGTCGGCGCGGGAGGAGTCCTCGCCGCCGACGGCAACCTCAAGTCCCCGCTCACGTGCATAACCTACGACTCGCTTCACTTGTTCCAGCGCCAGGTCGCGACGACCGCCAAGCTTGGCCGCGATCTGGATATCGGAACTCGGGATCGACACATTGACCATGGACACCTTCGCTTCGATCGCCGCGTCGATGTCGGCTTCGCGCATCCGGCACCAGCCTATGGTGGTCAGCGGAAGCTCTGCTTCGACGATTGCGTGGATGGCGGTGATCTCCTCGTTGCCCATCGCGGGCGTTCCCGCCTCGATCTCCGTCACGCCGGCCCGCGCCAGCGCCTGCGCGATCGCCAGCTTTTCCTCTGTGGTGAACGCAACGCCAGGCGCCTGCTCGCCGTCGCGTAATGTCGTGTCGTTGAGCACGGTCGGCTTGGCGCTCGCCTGCTCGGGCCAAGCCGGCTTGGCGGTCTTGGTAGCGGCCATCACGAAAGGGCTCCTTATTGCTTTTGACCCACAGGCGCTTCAGCAACCCCCATGCCAGCCCGCCACGCTTTTTAACCCGTTGAAAACAATATGCTTACTTCAGCGGCTAGCTTGCCTTCGCTAATTGATTGTCGCAAACGCGACAGGCTTATGAAGCGGACGGCTCATCCTGCCTCTCGCAACACCGAGCTCGAATGTTAACGCGATTGCGACACGCCGGTAGGCACGAATGTCGCGGAGTATTTGTGGCCCGCCCGCCTTAGACCCATGGTCGCGCGCGCATCGAAACGGCGTTAGGCCGCGCCCTCCAGTTCCTGCTGAACTCGCCAAAGCGCGCGCGGGTTCTAGCTGACTTGAGCGATCGAGCCTTGCAACGGCTTAAATGGGCCAGTCGACGCCGATGACCGGGCGAGCCGTCTGCAACAGAACGTCACGCCGACGTTCTGCCATCCGGCTCTCGCCGCTTTCTTCGCCGAAGCAGAGATTGAAATCGCTACATTGCGTGCAAACGGGCGTTGTACACATGACGAGGCCTTCATCCTCGCACAGCGAGCGGTAGAAGAAGCGCTTCCAGCGCATATTGTTGTTATTGCGCGCGGCGAGCGGCGCGAAGTGGCGACTTAGCAGCCGAGAGAGTTCGCCACGATTGCGTAATCCGAGATCTTCCCACAAGTGGTTTGGCTCTATGGCGCGGCGTGCGATCATCGCGGCCAGCCAACCCCCGATACGTCCTTCCGTTGAGCGTTGCTTGAGCAAGAGATCGCGCACCATTGCGATTTCGTCGTTCTCATCGCACTTGAAAGCCAGGAGCTGCTCCGACACCTTGACCCCGATCGATGGAAAATGGTGGTCCAGCAGGGCCGCCAGCTCGTGGCCGGACAGGCCGGCCTTCTCGGGAAGCGGGCCACCATCCATCGAGGCGGCCGCCAGAATTGACGCCAGGACATGGCAATCGAAATTGCTGTCGGTCGTAATGTCGGCCTCTTCGGGAGGCACACCAGTGAGCGCTCGATAGGTCGCAATTCCTCTTTGCACCTCGCTGCCCGCGTCGGCGCAAACAGCTGCAAACGGATGGAAGTTCGCTTTGGGCATGAATCTTTTACAGCGTCACGTTTGCCCCGTCCCATTCTAGCTGGCCGGGTGATCGTCAGAATGCCGGTCTCCCCGGATGGGGGGTGAGGGAGACCGGCATCCGTCGCGCGCCTTCACAAGGCCGCGACCCGCGACCTTACGAGGCCGCGAGCTCGGCGGCGGTCTTGCCGACGATGGATTCGTCGACGGGCTTCATTATGCCATGCTCCATCAGCATGTCCTCGAGCTCGTCCATGGAGATCGGGGTCGGAATGATGCCCTTGCCGCCATTGTTGTGAACCTTGGTCGCAAGATTGCGATAGTGATCGGCCTGCTTCGACTCGGGCGCATACTCCAGCACCGTCATGCGGCGCAACTCGGCATGTTGCACCACATTGTCGCGCGGCACAAAGTAGATCAGCTGGGTGCCCAACTTCTTGGCCAGCGCCTCCGCCAGTTCCAGCTCTTTGTCGGTCTGCCGCTCGTTGCAGATCAGGCCGCCCAGCCGCACGCCGCCAGAGTTGGCGTATTTCAGGATGCCTTTGGAGATATTGTTTGCGGCATACATTGCCATCATTTCTCCGGACATGACGATATAGATCTCCTGCGCCTTGTTTTCCCGGATCGGCATCGCAAAGCCACCACAAACCACGTCACCGAGCACGTCGTAGGACACATAGTCAATGTCCTCATAAGCGCCGTTTTCCTCCAGGAAATTGATCGAGGTGATGACGCCGCGGCCGGCGCAGCCGACACCCGGCTCAGGACCGCCGGACTCCACGCAGCGGATGTCCTTGTAGCCGACCTTCATCACGTCCTCGAGTTCGAGGTCCTCCACGCTGCCGGCGCTCGCTGCAAGGCTCAAAATCGTGTCCTGCGCCTTGGCATGCAGGATCAGGCGGGTCGAGTCCGCCTTAGGATCGCATCCCACGATCAGGATTTTCTGACCCATCTCGGCCAGTGCCGCCAACGTATTCTGGGAAGTGGTCGACTTGCCGATGCCGCCTTTTCCGTAGAACGCGATTTGTCTCAGTGAAGACATGTTGTTCTCCATCAACCGATTTGCCAAAAGTTGCGCGCTTCCTACACGCGAGCTTGTTTCTCTCTCAGAAACGGGGCACACGGGTTCAAGGGAAGGAGCGCATCGCTCGCCTTACGCGTCGGCGTGCACTCAGCCCTCACTCAGTGTTGCTGCCGCTTAATAGCAACCGTCGTGCCAACACTGTCCGCGCTCATTAAGCTTCTGATTGCATTCTAAAAAGCCAACGAGCCGTTGAACAACCCCGGAGTGTTTTGCACCGGACAGGATCCGCTCGGCTGTCAGAAAACGAACACCGGCCAACCAATCAGGCTGGAAAACGGCAGCTTGGCATGACCAGATCCAATGCTCTCAAATGGAACGGGACTTGCTCCTCTTCTTGCAAGCCAGTGGTCGGCAATTTGGGCAGAGCGAGATGCAGTCGAGGTTGGCATCTCTAAGGCATGTGACCGGCGATGGGGTTCGTGGTCGATGATGCGAGGTAAATTGTGCGGCTCACCGACCAATTGATCCAACTGATCAGAACGACGCGCCTGAGCCTGAAGGCACTTACAAGGGTGCCTCGGATCGAAACTAGCTGCGGTTCTGCTCCGCGCTTCGTTTGCGAGACATGAAAGGCCAATTCTCGTTGATGAGTTAATCGTCCAACGAAGACATTAAGAAGGGGCGCAAGCACGGTACGGTGCTCAAGCCGCTTATGTGTGATCATTCGCACGAGCGTCAAATGCGCTCTCCGACATAGCGGAACCCGTCGCCGATCGTTCAGCTCAGCGAACCCACATAGGCAGACCATGGCGACAATCGTCTTTTATCAAAAACCCGGCTGCGTCACCAATGCACGTCAGATGCTGGCGCTGAAGGCCGCTGGCCATGACGTGATAGCCAAGGATATATTGAAGGAGCCGTGGGCTGCGGAGGAATTGCGACACTTCTTCGGCAGGACGCCGATTGCATCCTGGTTCAACCGAGCCGCGCCTCGTATCAGGTCAGGCGAAGTTAATCCTGACGCAATCGACGCAGCGAGCGCACTGACGTTAATGCTGGCAGATCCGCTCCTGATCAGACGTCCGCTGATCGACGTCGATGGTACAAGATGCGCCGGATTCGATCATGAAGCCGTGCTGTCGTTGCTTGGCCGGGACGCGCAAGGTGACCTTGAGGGATGCTCCCACGAACAACAGGGCACGCACTGCCCGCAGATGTGAGGATACGATCGATCATACGACTGCGCCGCCAACCAATGCGAACAACGATCCTGCCTTATCGCTTGGTCAGGATGGCCGACGGCATGTTCGGCGAGACGGCCGACGTGCGTGGCTCTTCGTAACCAGCGGCGCTCAGATTGCTCGGTTTGAATAAGACATGTCGTCGCCTGCGGTGTGGGAAACCACCGCAGTTCTATCGCGCACAAGATTCCTGCAGCCCGGATTTGATCAGAGCTTTGAGCCGAGACACGGTTATTGAATAGATTCGGCTCAGACGGAATGTTAAACTGAATAAACGATACGGACAGAACCACGGAGCTTCGTGGTCGTGATCCTTATGCAACGTGGCTGCATAATTGCGCTACGTGCGCCGCCATTTTGATCAGCATCAAATCAATCGCCGTCTCCCATGTGTGACAGAGGTCTCGCGCGACTCTTCGCGCGAACTTTGGAATGGAGAATTCGATGAGGATCAAAGCAATTCTGACGACGACATCGCTGCTCGCGCTCGCGAGCTCGTTGGCCAGCATGTCGGTTCAGGCCGCCGATCTGGCGCAGGCCCCTATCTACTACAAAGCCCCCCCAATCGAACCCTTCAATCCGTGGATGATCCGCCTGCGCGTTCTCGGCGTTTTACCGGATACCGCAGGCAGCTCCGTCAATGTCGCCGGGGCGTCGCCGCTATCCTCGCCAGCCTCCGGGCTATCGATCAGCGACCAAGCGGTACCGGAGCTCGATATCACCTATTTCTTCACAAGAAACGTTGCCGCCGAACTCATTCTCGGTGTGAGCCGCCATCACATCAGCGGCACAGGTAAGCTAAATGGACTAGATATCGGCAAGGCTTGGCTGTTGCCGCCAACGCTGACTCTGCAATATCACTTCACCGATTTCGGCCCGCTCAAGCCTTACATCGGCGCGGGCATCAACTACACCGTATTCTTCAACCAATCGGCTGCCAATACGTCGCTCGCCGGCCTTGCCGTGACGGATTTGCACATCGCCAACCAGTTCGGCGCCGCGGTCCAATTCGGCTTCGATTATATGCTTGACCGCCATTGGGGCCTCAACTTCGACGTGAAGAAGTTGTGGTTGCGGCCGGATTATTCGGCGACCGTGAACAATGCGATTGCCGTCACTGGTCGCGCCAATATCGACCCATGGCTCGTCAGCGGTGGCATCACCTACAAGTTCTGAGGCTGGAAACACGCTTCAGTGAACTTCCCGGACGCGCCGGGTCGCCGGACGCGTCTCTCCGTTATAATACAGTACAAACGCCAGCGAGATGATGCGTAAAGACGCGTCGTCTCGCCGGTGACCAGGAGCCACTCCCAGCATTGCTCGCGCTGTGCGTCACGGATGTGTCGGTAAGTGGTGGAAAACAATCAAATCGAGCCACTAGTGATAGGCTCCTGCTCGTGCTTCCCGGCATTAGCAGAAGCGGCCGCCTGCCTATCGGCGCCGAGAATTCAAGGCGGTCGCCCCCTGCGAGAGAACGACCGCACTTGCAAGGACATGAGCTCAGGGCTCTTCGGCCCCGATCATGAGTAGAATCCGATCAAGGCTTAGCTTGTAGCGCATGTTCTTGAAACCAACGCCATAGCGACAAGTAAGCAGTCCCGTGTTGGGCACGTACTGGAAGCGTTAGGGCACCCGATCATTGTCGAACGTTCCAAGATGCTAGCTACTGGGCGGATAGGCCTGCGATGTTCGATACAAAGGGCGAGCGGCGCTCAAGCGACGCCTTTAGCTTCGCCTCAGCACCATCACGAGGCGATCGACACGTTTGCCCTGCTTGAGATGAGAGTCTACGATTTCATCAACGTCCTCAGGCGTGGTGGCGCGATACCAGATTCCGTCTGGATAGACGACCATCAAAGGACCGGAGTTACAAAAGCCAAGGCAGCCCGTCACCGTGAAACCGACATCAGTGAGGTCTTGCGCTTCGATCGCCTTGCCCATCCGATCCCAGAGGGCCTGCGCCCCAGAAGCGCCGCAACTGCCGTGCGGATGATTCGGCGGACGCTGCGTGTTGCAGGCAAAGACGTGATGCCTATAAAGTTGAGGAAGCTCGAATTCGGTTTCTGCGTTCATGCGCCTATCCTGAAATCAACGGCCTCCATCATCTGAAAAGAGACAAGATCCGAGCGCATCCGCCCGAACAACCTGCTCCTCAGTCGAACGCCGCATCGACCAATTGATCCTACTAATTCCCACTCCAGCTTGCGAAAGCGGGCGACATGCCGATGATGATCGCTGACGATCAGCGATACTCGACATCTAGAATATCCTCCTTGATCAGCTTCAACCTCGCGGTGTCTCCCTCCGCATTACTTACGCAACCATCCAACTTTTCCAAGCAAGTTCCGCACCAGATGCGTAGCGATCATTTCTTCAGCGATCTCATTCGATGCTCCGGCGCGATTGACGATTATCCGGCGCGACTGACAATTATGCCGAGGTTGCAACATTGTCGCCCTCCCTTGTTCCATGCGTGACATATGGCACATCGCGTTTGATACGCTCCCGCTTCAGCATTTCGCGTTGCGCACCGTTCGCACGCACAATAGCCGGACCACGCCAACGCGCCCGTTCGTGCATTCGACCTTGGCGGCCGCCACCGGCTGACTATGGTGCGGCACTCGCTAAGGGCATCGCATGAGCGAAAGCTTGGCATTGCAATTGCTACGCCCGCTTCGGCGGTCGTCCAAGAATTGTGACACAGGATCGTCATTCCTCCAGACCAAACGGTCCTGTCAGTCTGGGTCCCCCCATTTCAACCAGCCCAGACGGTGCCCTCGGCGTAACCGCCGAGGGCATTTCCTTCTCAAAGACATCGTATCCAGCGGCGGCAATGGCCTGCTGGCTCGATTTGGTGCGCTAGCGCCAAAGCACCTCCTAGGTGCCGCGAAGGTCGCGGTCGCACGAGGTTCGGCTGTTCGCCTCTCAACGCCAAAGCATTGACGCGCGTCCGCGCCCAGCACTCGCTGGTACGATGGCATTATTCGGCGACAACGCCCCGGAGACGTGTTGAGCAACAGCCAAGTGACGCCTGCTAATCGGGATGGATCGTTATATCCATGGTTTCGTCGCTGTCCTCGAACGGCTCGGAAAACCGATCATCCTCAAGTAGCTTGATGCCACACAGGCAGACGTCACCTTCGATGACGGCGAGTGCGATCGGCTCAAGTGTTTGTCCAGTGCAGGGACCATCGATGCACAGCCCGGTGTCGATCTCAAATTTCGCACCGTGCCGTGCGCATCTGAGAAAGGAGCGATCGGAGGAGAAGAACTCGCCGGAGCCGATGTTGAGCCATAAGCTGTCATGCGGACAACGATTGACGTAGCCTAGATAGTCATCGTCAAAAGTGCGAACCACAACAATTGGAAACGGCCGGCTCTCGCCGCTGTCGTCTACCTGCGACAAGCTAAAGGCCTTGGCGCCACACCGCTCGATGGCATCGACCGGACAGACGGCGAACACCTCGATCTGATCACACATCGGGCCGATCATCCCTTTGCTTATCCAGGCCTCGCAGTTTCCTGCTTGAAAGCTTCGACTGCAGCCCGGGCCAGCCGAAAAACGCCGCGGCCACGAGCGAGCGGCCGATAGGTCGAGCCGGCACGGGTATTGAGGACATCAAACCATTGGTTCGGCGTGAGCTTCGCCGGGCGCTCGCTGATTTGGATCACTCTCCCGTTTGGAGCGAAGCGGACGTGAATGATGACCTGTTGAGAAGTCATGGCAACCCCTATTTGGCCGACTTTAAAGACCCGAGCCGAAACTGACGATCTCTGTTGCGACGTGCTCCGTTTCCGGCAGCTTGCGTGGCCTCCAGCCGCGGCTTGGAGACCGCGCCTCGCTACTTTCGAGCAGGTCTTCTTCGTGCCCACGGCCCCCCTCGGTCGCCCCGCTCATCTCGCGCGACGTTGCAAGTGGGATCATCGCATTCAATCGTGGTCCTTCGATGTGGTGGATGACGCGCATCTCAGTAGATCGCTGCCCCTGCGCCCACGTTGATCGAGGCATCCTTTACGGCTTCGACAATGAACTCGATCCTGTCGTTCGTGAGATGGGTGTGAAACGGCAGCGCCAGGGCGCGATCGGCGATCTTTTCGGCAACAAGGAAATCGCCACGTCGATAGCCGAGTTCGAAGTAGTGGCGTTGCAAGTGCAGCGGATGGCTATAAGCGACGGCTTCAATTTGGGCGACTCGCAGATCATCGACGATGGCATCGCGACCGGATCGCGTGAAGCGTGTTCCAAGATGGACGAGATAGAGCAACCAATTCACCTCGGTCACATGGGGACCAACGTAAGGCGGCTTGATGCCCTCAAATGATTGCATATGCGCGTTGTAGAGCTGCTCCACCAGCCGACGACGCTCCAGGATTTCATCGAGACGCTTGAGCTGCGCCAGACCCAAGGCTGCCGTGAGATCGCTCATGCCGGCTTGGTATGGTGCTGCGGCACCGACGATCACGGAGGAGCGTTCGTCCAGGCGGTGGGCGCGATAGCGACGCAAGCCAACCGCGATGTCGATATCGTCCGTTACCACCATTGCGCCTTCGCCACAACTTAGGGCCAAGGGCTGGGCAAAGTCGAAGACCGCCAGGTCGCCAAACCGGCCGACGAGTTCGCCCTTGTAGCGCGATCCGATTGCTTCGGTGGAATCCTCTAGAAGCGCCAGATGGTGGCGCTGCGCGATCGCCCGCAATTCCGACCACGGCGCGGGATGGCCGTTGGGATTGCCGGCGACAATCGCCCGCGTGTGGGCCGTGATGCGCTCTTCGGCTTTATCTGGGACCAATGTTCCCGACCAATAGTCGATGTCGGCAAATACCGCCCGCGCGCCTGCAAGACCGATCGCATGGACGGTCTCGCGGAGTGAATAGGGCGAAGCGATGACTTCCTGCCCTGGCCCGATGCCGACCGCCTTGAGCGCAAGCACGAGCCCAATGGTGCCGCTCGAGACCGCAACGGCATATTTGCGGCCAAGATAGGCTGCAAAAGCGTGCTCGAACGCCTCAGTGACCGACCCATTGGAGATCTGCGGCGAGCACAGAATCGTTTCCACGGCGGAGAGCTCGGCGAAGGTGATATCGGGATCGGACAATGGAATGAAGGACGTATTTGCCTCCATCCTGTCCGCACCATCAAGCCGATGCGCTGCCAGTTCAATCCCGCTCACCGCGCAACATTCCTTCTTGCCAACACGATGCCGGTCGCCCGCTTCGGATCGGCCGTAATCTGCACGCAGTGATCCGACCCGTCGAGCAAATGCAGATCGAAACGAGGGAACCGCCGGAACGGCTGATCCGTCACATCCGACGCATCGCAGCGAACGCATGCAAGCTGCGGAAAGCGGCGCCGCAGCTCGACAAGGGGGCCCATGTCCGCGCCGTCGACAGCAAGCAGCCCTTCGATTTCAATCAATTCCTCCGCAGTAAGCGCCATCGTGGCTCCTCTAGGACTCCCTAAGGTGGTCGTCGTCATTGCCAGAACAGGCGCTCCGGATCCGCGTTCAACTCATCGATTGCTGAAGTCAAGTGGTGGTAAAGGCTGTAAAATTCCCAGATCCCTTGCGCGTGGTTCTTGCAAAACAGCTTCCAGATCCCACTGACGGTGTCGTAAAGAATCAGCGCGACATCAATGAGACCACCATCCTGGTCGATATTGCGCGAGCAACAGGGACTCTCGATCAGATAACCACCCCTCACTGGCGTCACGTTCGGCGAGACATACAGATAGCGCTTGCGCGAGCTCAAGCCGCGCTCGATCCGCATGCGATCGAGCTCGTTTGGGTGAGGAACCAACCCGGTTTTTACCTTCCTCATCAGCGCGGCAGTCATCGCGAAAGCCCCCCTTCAGAGCACCGTGATTTCTTCTTCAAAACAGCCAATGAGCCGTTGCACACCAAAATCGACAGTATAGATCGGCACGTCGGCTTCGGTATGGATAGCGACTCTGACGATCTCGCCGGTTGCTCCGGCGCCGAGCACGATCCCGTCGGGTTCCGTATTGGGAAAAGAGCCATCGTTGATGAGGTCGACCGCCGCTTTAACGCGTTGGCCCCGCCGATATTTCGGAAAGCGGTCCTCAGTCATGACACAGCCTCTTCCGGCAATGGCAAATCATCGATCTCCTCGCACGCGTCCACCGACTCAAGCTCCTTGCGCTTCATGCCAACGCGGTAGCCACGTTCGAGAAACTCGACGCCGTAGATGTAGAATTGCTGCAGGAACGTTCCGATCGAAACGACGTAACCCACCTCTCCCTTTTTGACCAACACCTCGCCAATCTCTTTGCCGCGAAAGGTGCCATCATTACGGATGGTGCGATTGGCCCGTACCTTTTCGCTAAAGCTGAAGACAGGCGGCCCGCTGAGCTCGACGACGTCGCTATCGCGAACGATTTTATTCATGCAGCGCTCCTCATGGACACGCAGGGCCGCCGCCATACCAGCGCAAGCGAGGCCTGCATCGATTTGTCCTCATTCTCGAAGACATCCCGCGATTCACCAGCGGCAATGCCGCACGCCATTTCAAGGCGGAGATACCGGTCAGGACCGTGCTGCGGTGCAGTTCGCACCCTCGGCAACAGTCCCTGCATATTCTCGAATCGCACGGAGGCGTTCGGGTCGTTCGCCATGGCTAACGGCCACTCATCGCGGACAACCCATGCCAGAGAGTGGCGGCACTCGACCTCCGCATGACTCATCAATCGGTAGAACAGCTGCAGCGATGCGGCGCGCAACGGCGCGATCAACTTCATTGTGCTGGCCGGCCAGCATCGGCGCCATTCCTCGCACATCAAGCGAAGATCCGGGCCAGACGGCGAGGCTGCGATGGGGCTCGCTTCGCAGGAGCAGGCGCATGGGCTCATTCCTGGGCACGGTTCGCATCATCAAGCGGCGGCAATCCGTTCACTGGGCTCACCTTTAGGCTGGCGCCTGGTATCGCGCCAAGGATGTGTCAACAACGCAGGTATTGTCGACTGGACAGGCGGCGACGCATTGCGGCTCGTCGAAATAGCCAATGCATTCGGTACATTTTGCCGGTTCAATGACGAAGCTCCCCGCCTTCTCAGAGATTGCAACGTTCGGGCACAAGGGTTCGCAGGCTGAGCAGCTCGTACACTGCGAAGCAATGATCTTGAATGGCACATCCCCCCCTACGCCGCAGAGATCACGGCTTTCTGCCGAATCGACGCGTCGCCGCGCTTCACGTGCTGGATCTCACCGCTTTTCACCCGGTCGAGATAAGATCGGAACCAGGAGATCGCCGACTTCTCAAACAACTCATGCGCGTATTGATCAACCGGCTCGATTCCGGCCTTGATCAGGTTGCTTTTCGGGCTGCCGCCGATTTTGGCCACGAACACCGCGTGGCAGTCATTGATGCCGCGAATGATAGTCGAAAGCCTATCCTTCTCCCCATCACCGCCTTGGCAGTAGACGTCTACGCGGCGGTGGCCGACGAATTTAGTGCCGGATGTGGAAAGTTCGTAGACTTGGAATTCCCTCGCATGTCCAAAGTGCTCGTTGATCAGGCCGGAGCCTTTGGTTGCGACTGCCACCAGAAGCGAGATCTCGCTCGCCGCTCCGGCCAATTCCCCGAGCTCTTCTTTGCTGGCCGCGGCCTTGGCAGCACGCTCATCCTCTACCCGGTCTTGGTAAGCCTTGCGCATCTCGAGATCGTATTTGACGTCCATCTTCATGACTCGGTCGGTCGTAAACTCTGCGCTGCGATCTTCTCCGAGTAGACCCACAGCATCGGCACGGCACTGACGGCAGTGACGCATCATGTTCATCTCCCCTTCGCAAGCATTTTGCAGCGCCTTCAATTCCTGCGCTGTCGGCCCGCGTTGACCGTTGAGGCCAAACACCGTGCCGTACTCGGGTGCGGAGATCAGCGGCATGATATTGTGGAGGAAGGCGCCGCGCGACTTCACCGCCTTGTTCACTTCGACCAAGTGACCGTCGTTGATATGCGGGATCATCACAGAGTTGACCTTACACAGGATCCCCCGTTCGCTAAGCATCTCCAAGCCTAGCAGCTGGCGATCGGCAAGTACCCTTGCCGCGTCGAGGCCGGTGTAGCGCCTGTGGTTGAAGAAGATCCAAGGATAGATCTTGGCGCCGATTTCGGGGTCGATCATGTTGATGGTGATCGTGACATGGTCAACCTTGGACTTGGCGATGACGTCAACATAATCTGGCAGGCTCAGCCCATTGGTTGATAGACACAGCTTGATGTCCGGAGCCGCTTTGGCGACGAGTTCGAACGTCTTGAACGTCTTTTCTGGATTGGCCAGCGGATCGCCGGGACCGGCGATGCCAAGCACGGTCATCTGGGGAATAGTGGCCGCGACCGCAAGCGCTTTCTTTACCGCCTGCTCCGGCGTGAGCTTCTCGCTCACCACGCCCGGACGTGATTCGTTGGCGCAGTCGTATTTGCGGTTGCAGTAGTTGCACTGGATGTTGCAGGCTGGCGCTACTGCGACGTGCATGCGCGCGTAATGATGATGCGCCTCTTCGCTGTAGCAGGGATGGCTCTTCACTTTTTCCCAGATCTCGGTCGGCAGATCGCCTTGCCCTGCCCGCGAGCCGCAACTCGCCTGCCCGGAGTTGGACGAGGTGCGGCAGCCCTTATGCTCGGCGGCCTGCACCATCTTGCTGGCACCTACCGCAGCTTTGGCACATTTTCCGCGCCCGACGACCGCGTTCATTTTCCATGTCTCCCTGCAGGCAATCTTCGGCTTCTCAGGACCAGCCCCGAGAGCCTCAGCAAGAGCAGTAGCAACTCATATGCCATGGTAGAGTCGATGCGATTGTAGCCATACGCCAAACAGTTAGCTGGAACAGCAACGCAACCGAATGCAAGAACAGCAACCATGCGCGTGTTTGAAAGCCAACAAGCACGTCGTATTCCTGCCGCCGAGCTCCACGGCGGGTGCATTCATTCAAACGCCAAGCATGCGCGATCCCGGCTCCTTCCCCGTTGACCTTGATGCGATACGGCATCTGACAATAGGCCGATGCGAGCTGGCGGTCCGGCTTCGCAACGCGCTAATGGGTGAGCAGTATCTCGACTGCGCGAGGCAATCCAATCGCAAGCGGCGTCAGGCCCTGCTCGCGCAGAAAGCGGAGCTCATTGCGTGAGAGCGCATCCAGATCAACGATCGCATAGTGGGTTTTGGCTGTACGCTTGATGATTTGCCGGGCATAGCTACGCAACAGCTGGTCGTTGAACCGACAGCCGATGAAGAGAAAGCTCTGTCCGATCCGCCTTTCCTTGATGATGTCCGGAATCGGTGTCTGGATGTCGACTTCGGTCAGCACCTCGACATAGTCCGCGTCGGAGATCAGGAAGTTCTTTGCCGGCTGCACACCGCCATGCGGCTTGTACAGCACCGTCGCCCAGCCATCCGCCACGACACCGTCGACCTCTTGGCCAATCGAGTCATAAAAGCGATACCAGCGATTCTCGCCAATGCTGGCGCGGGTGATACCCTGCACTTCGCCCCATCCATCGCGCTTATCCAACGCCCCGCGCATCGCGCCATCATACCATGTATCGACTATGACGGGCAGCGACAGAGACGCAAGATGATCGTGCAAGGCGGTCGGCTCGACCGGCCGAGCAAAGGCCTGCGCCATCAATGCCGTCACGGTGGAGCGATGTTTGTTGATTTCGATGTGCTGCGCCGCGGCCCATGCATTGCTCTTGGCCCGTCGCGGCAACGCGACCTTGCTGGCGAAGAAAGCAGATAACGCCTCAGGCGTCGTCGGCACATCGGGTCTGGACAGTTCGGCAAGGCCAGGACCGATATAGGGAACAATGCTCGCGGCCCTCAGCCCGGCAGCAACGTCCGCGAGAATGGCCTTAGCATCGGTTGCGTTGACAAAATCGATTTGCACGGGCGCATTCACGGATCGTCACCGTTTTCACCTCGTTTCTTGGCGTTGATCGTCACCGGCAAGCGCGTATCGCTAGCCATCTGCGGTAAATCGAGCACCCAGCCATTGGCTATTTTGATCCAGCCGCCCCATAGCGTCTCGTGCTCGGATTCCACGATCGACTCTTCGAGATCCTTTTTCGGCACGTAGATCGACAGGCCCGAGTCCGGAGCGCGGCGAATCATGATCTTCACGAGCTCAACTCCCTCGACTGCCGCGCATAGCTGGGCAGACTGGCCGATCCCCGCAAATTGGCGCGCAGGCGAGCCACGATGTCGGATAGTACGCACACGACCTCATCGACCTCCGCAACAGAGGTTTCACGCGACAGAGAAAAGCGCACCGCGCCGCGCATACTCCGCTCCGGCACCCGCATGGCGCGCAGAACATGCGATGGCTCCATTGAGCCGGACTTGCAGGCTGCTCCCAGCGACACTGCAATGCCCGCACGATTGAGATGATGGACGATTGCTTCGCTTTCAAGATCATCGAACGCGATATTGGCCGTGTTGGTTAGCCGATTGCTAGCATCGCCGAGCACCGCGCACTCGCCGCTGCGCAAAATCCCCTGCTCCAGGCGGTCGCGCAACGCACCAATGCGAACACGCTCCGGCTCGAGCCGCTCCACCGCCAGCTCCGCAGCTTTTCCAAGACCAACGATGCCGGGGATATTCTCAGTACCGCCGCGGCGCCGACGTTCCTGCGATCCACCCCAGATCAGCGGCCGGAATTTTGTCCCTTTGCGCAGATAGAGCGCGCCAATCCCTTTTGGGCCATGCAGCTTGTGCGCCGAAAGCGACAGCATGTCGATCGCACTGTCCTTCAGGTCGACGCGTTCCTTACCGACGGCCTGGACCGCATCGGTGTGAAACAGCGCGCCTGCCTCACGGGTCAACCCGGCCAGAAACTCCACGGGAAAAATCGTACCGGTCTCGTTATTGGCCCACATGGTCGAGACGATCGCCGTGCGGGGCCCGAGCGCGCAGCGAAACGCCTCGATGTCGAGCCGGCCGCGGGAATCTACCGGTATGATATGTGTCTTGACGCCTTTCGGCGCCAATTGCTCGACCAGCGAAAGGATGGCGGAGTGCTCAACCGAGGTGGTAACGATCTCGTCACGGCCTTCCTGGCTCGCAAGCGCCGAGAGGATGGCAGCATTATTTGCCTCGGTCCCACCTGAGGTAAAAATGATCTCATGATCGTCGGCATTCCCCAACAGATCCTGCAAGCTACGGCGCGCCTGCTTCAGCGCGGTTGCGGCCTCGCCGCCAAAGGCGTGGCTGGATGAGGCATTGCCGAATCGCTCGGTGAAGTAAGGCAACATGGCTTGCACGACGGACGGATCAGTCCGCGTCGTCGCGTTGTTATCGAGATAAATCGGCACCTGATCCCCCACTCAATCTCACGCCTTGGCTGCTGCAGCAACCGGGATGAAACGGACGAATTCGCCGAGTCTCTCGACAAGCCGCGCCTGCATGCCTTCCAACGATCCGCTCAAAAGCTCGCAAAACGCGCTGCCACCAACGCTGACCACGTTCCTGCTGCCACCGATCCGGATCACTCGACTGCCGTCACCCCGTTGCAGAATGGGTCGGATCTCCTCGAGTACGGCGCGAATGCGCGGTTTTCGGCCGTTCACGGCGGCCTGCAATTGCCTGAGTTGCTCTGATTCGGCCAGCATGCTTGATGTCTCTTTCATATCAGCTGAACGATTTTCCGCAGGAGCAGCTCGAGGTGGCGTTCGGGTTGTGAAAGGTGAAGCCTGAGCTCTCCAGCGCCATCACGAAGTCGATGGTTGTTCCGACCAGATGTTGATGGCTCTTGTCGTCGACAAACACCTTCAGGTCACCGCACTCAATCACTTTGTCGTCGGGCTTCGGTTCCTCAACCAGACCCATCGTGTATTTGAACCCGTTGCAGCCGCCTGCCTCGACCATAATGCGCAGGCCGCCAGCTGGCTGTGTCGATGATGAAATCGCACTCTTGACCGCATTCACCGCGCTATCCGTCAGGTTGATCATGGCTTATCCTTCATCTGCTTAGGACTGCGTGCTCTTGGCAAGTCATGTGCCAGCGTGCAGACATTTGATGATGCTTGCCTTTTCGGGCCACGCCTGTTGACTTTGGTACTCGTGTCGAATTTCGGACAAGGCTGCTTCAGGCTGTCGGTGCCCATTTCACGCCTTTTCCTTCCCGGCTATGCCGCAGACCGCTGCACATGGGCGGCAAGCAATTTGCATTGCATCTCGCACCGACGCCGAAGCGTTGGTGAAACGCTTAGATCGAGGAACGTTCTAATGACTGCAATCGAGAACACCGCACTCGGCAGACTTGAGAAGGAGGGTCGCCTGCTCAATGCCGTATTCAAAGGCGGGACCATTAAGCCTGGGCGGTTCGGCTTTCGCGGTGACGTCGCACTGAAATTCCAAACCCAGGTCGCGGACGAGAAGCGGCCGCCGGACTATTCGATCGAACAAGTTTTGACCATCGCCCATGATGGAGAGCGAACCATTCCGGTGCTAGCCGGCTATCTGCATTCCTTCGCCTATCTTGCCGACGTTGCAGGCGTGCTGGACGGCGCGTTAAGCCCCGACGGCAGCTACTTCATGTTCTGCAACAACATAGATCTGCTGGCGAAATACCGAGTCAGGCTTGGCGATGCCACTTTCCACGTCCTTCCGTGCGACGAGTCCACAGTTTGGAAGGAGATGATGGACCTGGTCGGAATCAACAAGGACGACATCAAGAAGCTCGATTCAGGTGGCAAGCTGGATTACCTGCTCGATGCGGCAAAGAATCTGGATCTGTCCTGTGATGAGATCTCGTACGAAGATGGGCTGAAGAGGATGGAACCCGTGAAGAATCGAAACGAAAATCGGCCGGTCTGAGCGCTGGCTTCATTCATCAAAAGGCGTATCGTCTTCGACAAGACGCACGCCGACGACACAGATATCACCATCCAGAACTGTCAAGGCGATCGGCGTGAGCGCTCTGCCCTTGCACGGACCTTCGACGCACCGGCCAGTGCCAAGTTCGAAGGTCGATCCGTGTTTACCGCACATCAGCCGGACGCCGTATGGATCGAGGAACTCGTTCCGCTCCCAGTCCAAATTAACGCCGTTGTGCGGGCATCTATTGAGATAACCGAGCACCGTCTTGCCCCAGCGCACCACAACGATAGACCACGGCCGCTGATTGCCGTCGTGATCGACGATCATAAGACGGAATCCCATGGCCCGGCGGCTTGGAATGTCGCTAAGACCGCAAATCGCGTAAATGGCGTCTGACTGCGTTCATTGCTCGTCGATTACGACGACACGCTTCATATCACCTGTATCAACAATGCGACAACCGTAGGAGCGCGCCAGATTGGCTCCGCATTGTAGCACTCGAGACGTACAAGCTCGCCTGTACAACAACTCACTCGCGTTGGTGCATGATGAGACGAATCCCGCGCAAGCATTGATCTTCTAGCCTTTCGAAGGTTCCGCTTTCGTCCACAGTCAGGCGAGTCGCATCGCACTGCGGAATGGTGCGGCTGTCTACGGCATGTGACGAAGCACACCGTCTCTTTGTATTCTCGATCTTCGCATGTGCATAGATGTGCTCGCGTTTGCGGGCCCGCGCAGCTTGACTGATGAGAATGATGCATTTCAACCAAGACCGTCGAAAATGCAGGGACTGCTGAATGCTCCGCAGACGCCGCATTGACCGCCAGCTAACAACGCCGCACGCGTCGTTGCTGCAGTCGATCTAATAGCTGGCAGCGAGGCACGCCTTAAAGTCGGCGTGCCCGCTGTTGGCGGTAACCGCGGTCACCGCCAAAATCATCCTTGGGCGCACACCGGGAGCGTGCGCCTCATCAGGCCATAGCCTTCGCTGGCGCGCGCAATCCACGAAACGCCAGCCATTTCCTGCCGGCTCCCGCGACTTACAGCTGCTCTACTCTGTGTGCAGCCCCGCAAGGGCGCGCTCCAAGTAGTAGTATTCTGTCGAATCATCTTCGTCAGAAGAGTCAAACTGGCGAGGCGCTTGGGTCGCGCTATCACCATCCCCTGCCTTGGCGAGGTACTTTGTAGGCTTGCCTACTCGCTGCCACTCATCGTTCTCATTCTTGGTCCACACTTCCGGATGCTGGTGAGGATCAAGCACCCAGTGGTTTCGCCCCACGTGAACAAAACCCATTTCCGCCAGGCGGGGTTCCATCCCGCCTAAGGCTGGTTTTGACAAGATCAGCGGCTCAGCGCCGTTGCGCGCATCAATTCTCAGTTGATGTTCCAGCAGAATATCGCCCGCATTCTCGACCAGGGGATGTGTCACCCGAAGGTCTACCACAGACGTCAGATCGTTGCGGCCAAACTGGTTCCGGAAGGCGTCTCCTTTGATCCGAACCGGACCTCCCACTCTTAAGAGGCCGACCGTTTCGTCACCCAATTTATAGCTGAAAAATTTCGCTGGCCTGGACAGATCATCGTAGGTGTGGAGATAGCTTCCAGCGACCGTTGCTGCGCGCTCAGCTTTCTTGGATACGAAATCCGAGTACTCTTCCCGGCTACTTGCGATGCTCTGGATATCAGAACCCAGAAATCTCCACAGTCCGTCATTGAAGGAAGAGCGATCGATCTCGGAAATGGGCGGATTGGATTCCAGAGAGTATCGCGCCGGCGACGCCCCACTTGAACCGACGCCTGCAACCATTTCCGTAAAATGCGAGCTGTCCCCCGCCTCTCCCGCTTCATCAGCTTGGCTGGCGCCTGTGGACGGGCTCGATGAGCCAACGATTCTGCCATACATCAGATCGCTCTCCTATCGGCAAATTTCCACGCTGTTGAGCTCGTGCCGCGCAAGCTCTGCCGACTAGAATACACAGCCTAGCTTACCGCAAGCTGACCCAGATAGCGCAAAGCCTCTGTCCGCCTCGCACGCTACGACCAGGCGCTCCGCGCGCATTCGCCGCACGCGCAACTCATCGAATTGCATTCGGTGAGTGCACATTACGTCATATGACGATGGTCCATCCCTCAAGGACTGGCCACTCATCGCCACACGCGCGATCGCCTTTCATTAGAGCACTTGCAGGCTGGGGGTTTGATCAGATACTTGAACAAATGCACACGTCTATCGAGGACCGGCCCGCCCTTACGCTCTCGTTTTCCAGTTCTGTGCGTTTTAGTCGTGTGCTGCCGATATCGACCATTTCGTGACGCGCTGTTGCGCTGTCCCCGCCGTTCGGTGCAGCGGCATCGTCGGGCCGCGGCAGGTCGTCTAGACCATCGAGACTATCAGCGCAGGCCGGCCTGATCTTCACGCCCGTGTTGCACGCGACCAGCAATGGCTCTCGCCCGCTACATGCCGCACGCCTGCCGTAGGGACAGACCCGGCCTTCGGCTTACGCAGCTTCGGTTGCGGCTGATCCGTGGGTCTGACAACTGGCCGGGCAAACTCTGGCGCAGGCTCCGCAGCCGATGCAGGCGCCCTGATCATTCAAAACCATGATCTTCTTTTCAATTTCGTCGTCATCGTCATCGTCATTGTCGAGGTCGACAAGTTCGCCACTTTCGTTGATCCCCCTCAACGTCATGACATCTCGACCGCACACCTTGAAACACCGGCCACAGCCGATGCACTTGTTGGCATCTATCGAGATCAAGTAGTCCGGCGTCCAGTCGCGGCCATCACGCGTTGCAAATGACATGAATCGGCCTCCTCTAGTTAACTTCCAGCGCCTTCAAATCATGGCTCTTGCGTTCGAGTTCGGCATAGGCATCATGCGCCTTCTGCGCCACCACCATGATCGATGTCCAGTTGATGGGAAGTTCTTCCGAGAGGTCGTGCAGATCCATTTTGGCCTGGAGCGCTTTGGCCGAAAGTTTCTTTAGCTCCGCCTTCAGTAGTTCACGATCGCTCATGAATGCCCTCAATAGTTTGCCACGTCCGGAAATTTCCGAATCAAGTCGATTCCGCCCCTGACATATTTGTCACCCTCCTGCGCGAGCTTTGCGAGGTTATCGAAGCCGAAGCGATGCATATCGCGCAGCTGCCTGTTCACGGCGATCAGCCGCCCCCCGATCAGCACCATGCGGCCAAAACCTTCATGATGCATCTTCAGCATCGGCTGGATCATCACGCCGGTAGCCCTCTCGATCGAGAGTGCGACTGCATTGAAGAACAGCTCCAGCCGCCACAGCGTGTCGGGATCAGGATCGCCGACAATCGGCAGTGCCCGTCGCTTCTCCTTGTCCAAGATATAGGGTTCAAGCAGCTCGAAATCGCTCTTGGCCTCCCAGGCTTCGTAGGTATCCTGAGCGCGCCATATCTTGACCAGTTCCTTGAGGAACGGGGAATCGAGGGCGTCGCCCTGCTGCGCCATTTCTGTGGCCTCGGTCATCTCACCTCATTCGTCGAACTCGAATGTGCGCCGTTGGTCCTTCGCCAAGGCCTTGCGTAGCCACGGCGGCGGCGTGCCGTTCAATACGCGCTCGAGCTTTTCGAGCAGCGCTAGGATGTTTTCTGGCTTGTTCACCTTGATAGGATGGATGTTGTTGGCCACGACCCGCGCAGCACCGGCACCGCCGATGGCGGCAACGTACAGGATCGCGCAATCTTTGATCGCCTCGATCTTCGGCGCCAGCTTGTCGTCGTTGCCGTCTTCCTTGAGATCTCCTTCGAACTCAACCGCTTTGAGAAACACGTGCCCGTTTGGCGCGACATCGTAGATAGCGATATTCTTTGCCCACCCAAAATGGGCATCGACGCGTCTTAGGTCTTGCGTGGCGAATGCGACCTTCATGCAGTCGACCTCTCAGCTGCGCTGCGGTGGCCCGACGTTAGCGGCAGTGCCGCCAAAGGCCTCCATCTATCGGGCGTCGGCTGATGATTCTCCTCGCGGTCCGCGATCACAAGATTGGCGATATCAAAGATCAGAGCGCGCGTACCACGATAACCGACGGATAGCTGGTGCCCTGCACCAAGCCGATCGAACATCGGAAAACCGGCTCGATAGAACGGGATTTTCAGCCGAGCCGCCGCTTGCCTGCCATGCGAATGCGTGATCAGCAGGTCGCAATGCTTTGTTCTGGCTAGCTCTTCCAGATCCTCAAGATCGCCGATCAGCACCTCCTTGGTCTTGATCCGCTCGATCACCGCCGACTGCGTGGTCGTCACCGCCGCGCTCACCTGCGCGCCCATCTCGTGCAGCATACTGGACAGGTCGAACAGCAGGTCTGGCTCGGCCGCGATTGCAAGTTTGCGACCACCAATATGGAAGTGCGCGTCCAGCATTGCGTCAGTGAGCTGGCCGCGCTGGCGCCGATATTTCGATGGCACGGGGCGGCCGCTGATCTCGCTCAGAAAAGTCACGAATTCGTCGTTCGGACCGAGACCGCATAACCGTTCGAACAGGCGAAATGGCACGCCGGTCCTGGCCTGCATGACCTCTGCTGCTCGCCGCATCTGCCCGCCTATCGCGATAGTCCACCCTGCGCGGCCCATGCTCGCGATTTCGTCCACGCCGATGCCGCCGATGGTCGTTGGGGTAAAGTCATCAGGGATATGCCCGTCGAGCGACCCCGCCAGATCAGGCAGGAAGGACGGCCGCAACCCAAAATCCTCCAGGATGGCACGAAGTTCATCAAGATCACCCGGCGTGAGGTGGCATCCTGGAAGAACATTCACCCTCGATGGATCGCGCAGGCCATTGACGTTTGGCCCTTCCACCAGCAACTCCACAATGCTCGCCACGGCCTTCTCCCAGCCGTCCTGGAACGCCCCCTTGAAATCAGGCGTCGAGACATAAACCAGCGGTAATTTCGCAAGCTGCGGATGCTTGTCCCGGATCAGCTTGAGGTAGGCATCGACATCGTCTCCATTGGTCTCGGTGACACCGGTCGAGCAGATTCCGATGATCTTTGGCTTGGTACGATTGTAGATATTGAGTATCGCCTGCTCGAGATTCTCATAGCCGCCGAGCACGGTCGCGACCTCGCTCATCGCAGTGGTCTGCAGCGGTACAGCCTCCTTGAAATGCCGCACAAAGAGGGTGAGCCCGAAGGAGGTGCAACCTTGTGAGCCGTGCAAAAGCGGCATCGCCCCGCTTAGCCCCATGAACGCAAATGCGCCGCCGATCGGCTGGCTCATCTTCAACGGGTTAACCGCGCATGCTTTTGTCGGCAACGTCGCGATGGCCATGACACCTTCCTATTCGGCGGCCTGCAGCCCGGCGGGCGGCGCGGACGCCAGGACGTCCTCGATGCGTCGCTTGCAGCAGCCACCGACGGCATTGGTGTGATTTCTGACTGCCTCGACGCTCCTCAGGCCATGCGCGTAGATCGCATCTTCGATCGTGCCGAGATCGACCGTGTTACAGGAGCAGATCTTTCTCGCTCGCCGCGCCGCTTCGGCGAGCGCCGGATCGCGCGCGATCGCCGCCACCGGCGATTGCATCTGCAACATCGCGTTGGCCAAAGCCTCCCATGGCGCCGGTCGACGTAGCTGGTCCCACATCGGGTTAGAGAGCGACTTAGCGATCTCCTCCACCAGCTTGACCATTCCGACATAACCCATATAGGCGTGGCAACGCTCCTGGTTGACATCGAGCCAAGGCATCGCCGCCTTCAATGCAACGAACTGCGATTTGCCGCCCGAGAGCATGATGTCCGCCTTGGCGTTCTTCAGCATTCTGTACATTTCGCGCGGCGTCATATCCTCGATCATGTGGGCATCTTGCCCCATGAGCAGCTTGATGCGTTCCTTGTCCTCCCTCGTCGACTTCTTCACACTGGTTCCGACCATTTCAAGGCCGGCTTCCTGTAGCGCCGCAACGACCGACCATGACTTGACGCCGCCGGTAATCAATAAAGCCTTCTTGCCTTTGAATCGTGGCTTGTACGGCTCGATCGCAGCCCACGCTCTCGCCTCCTCGCGTGCGATCACCGCTTCGGTGCGCCCGAGCAGCTCTTGCGGCGCGCCACGTTCAACCAATAAGCGGGCAATCTGGCGCAGCGAATAGCTCGAATCCTGAATACCGTAGAATGACCCTTCGAAGAACGGGATCCCGTAGCGTTCCTCCATCTTGCGTGCGACGTTGACCATGGCCTTCGAGCACACCAGCATCGCTGCCCGTGCGCGATGGGATGAAGCGACTTCGCGATATTTGCCATCGCCCGAGATGCAAGACAGAATCCGGATGCCAAGCTCTTCGAACAACGGCTTTACCTGCCAGAGCTCTCCCGAGAGATTAAATTCTCCGATCAGGTTTACATCGTACGGCGTGGCGTAGTCCGGCTCCTGCGTTCCGATTACATAGTCGAGCAAGGCCTCGCCGGCGAGCTTGTTACCGAGGTTCTTGGAACCAACGAACCCCGGGGAATTGATCGGAATCACCGGCTTGCCGAACCTTTGAGACGCCGCCTTGCAGACCGCGTTGATATCGTCGCCGATCATGGCCGGGATGCAGGTCTGATAGACGAAGATTGCGGGCGGGTCGCGCTTGTCGATGATCTCTTTGATCGCTTTGCAGAGCCGCTTCTCGCCCCCAAATACGATATCGGTTTCGCTCATATCGGTTGTGAATGCCGTGCGCCACAGACTAGAGCCGGAGGACGCCGCGCCGCGATTGTCCCAAGAATTGCCTTCGCATGCGATCGGACCATGCACGAGGTGAGCGACGTCGGTAAAGGGCTGCAGCGCAATCTTGGCGCCGTCGAAGGCACACCCGCCCGCAGCGCCGCCCGGCTGCAGTTGCTTGGTGCAACCCTTCTTGCGCTCAGCCTCCGACTTATTGCCATTCTTGGCGCAGCCCGGCTCGCTGAAGATATCCTGGACCGTGGCCGCTAGCGAACTCATCAGCTTTTTCCTCTCTGCGAAAGCAACTCTCTGCCGACCATCTTGCACGCGCGCCATCGGCGAGTGTTCCGGCGATGGCACGCGCACTCTCCGCCATCAACGAATGATGTCGAAGCTATAGTCAGTCTTGCCAAGAACATTGGTCTTCTTGTCGATTTCGTCGAAGATCTTGTCGAGGATCTTCACCAGTACATTCAGGCCGCCCTGATAGCCCCACACGGGGGAGCGGTGATGGTGATGCCGATCAAAAATTGGAAACCCGATGCGGATTAGTGGCGTTCCCGTGTCCCGTTCCAGGTACTTGCCGTGTGTATTGCCAATCAGAAAGTCAACCGGCTCCGTGAACAAGAGCGAGCGCATGTGCCAGAGGTCCCGCCCCGGATAGGCTTGGCAGGCCTGACCAAATGGCGAGCTTGCAAACAGCGCCTGCATTTTTTCCTGCCACGCCTTGTTGCCATTGGTGGACAGCACATGGGTCGGTTCGGCGCCGAGTTCGAGCAGAAAGGCAGCCAACCCATAGCAGAGATCAGGATCGCCATAGATCGCGAACTTCTTGCCATGGATATGCGCGCTGGAGTCCGCGATGGCATCAACCAAGCGGCCACGCTCTCGCGCGAGCTCCTCCGGAATCTCCTTGCCGCTGATGCGTGATAACGCCACGAGAAAATCATCTGTTGCGGACACACCGACCGGGTAATTGAAAGACACGACGTCCTGGCCATGCTCGGACACGAACGGCAGCGTTTTTTCCGTACACCATTGCTGCATGGAGATTGTCGCCTTGGCGTGAATCGCGTTCGCCGCGTCTTCCAGCGTGGTGCCGCCGTCATACATCCGGAACTCGCCGTCGGTCGGGGTATCGAAGACTTCAGAGTTATCGGCGAGAATCGTATGTTCGATGCCCATCAATGCCAAGATTCGCTTGATCTCGCGAAGATTTCCAACGGTATTGCCATCAAAGCCGCCGATGATGTTGATTGCCTCATTTGGCTTGCGCTCCAGCTTCGGCGCCGTTCCGGCCTTGCCGTCCCAAAAATGCTCGAGAATGCCCTTGAGTGCGTTGTCGTAGCCCGTGACGTGGCTGCCGACGAACGCCGGCGTATGTGCGAACGGCACGTCGAACTCTGCCGGAACCGAGCCTTTTTCCTTCGACGTCTTGATGAAGGCGTTGAGGTCATCGCCGATTACCTCAGCCATGCAGGTCGTCGAGACCGCAATCATCTTGGGTTTGTACATGTTATAGCTGTTGGCGAGGCCGTCGATCATATTGTTCAGCCCCCCGAACACAGCGGCGTCTTCCGTCATCGACGAAGACACGCAGGAGCTCGGCTCCTTAAAGTGCCGCGACAGATGGCTGCGGTAATAGGCCACGCAGCCTTGCGAGCCATGGACGAAGGGCAGCGTGCCCTCAAAACCGACTGAGACGAAAACGGCGCCAAGCGGCTGGCAGGCTTTGGCCGGATTTACCGCAAGCGCCTCCCGCGCGAAATTCTTTTCGCGATATTCGGGGGTTTTCGTCCATTCCTTGATACGTTCGACCTCGGCAGGATCGCGGGGATTTTCGAACAACTTCTTGTCGGCCAGCATTTGTTGGTATTCTGGACCGCGGAACAGTTCGAGATGATCGAGCACATGTTCTGCACTCTGCGCCATGTTAGGATCCTTCACTATCGAAATTGATATCGCCCAACTCTCCGCAGAGAGCGGGATCGGTTGCTCTATTGTGAAACCAAGTGCTTGTTACTCTGCAGCCAAGAGCTTGGCTTTCGAGGCTTCCTTCCAAGGTGCCTTCATCTTCTTCCAGATCGGCGAGTTGACAGCCATGTCCATGTCGCGCGCAAAGATCGCAAAGCCGTCATAGCCGTGATATGGGCCCGAATAGTCCCAGGAATGCATCTGCCGGAACGGCACACCCATCTTTTGGAAAACGTACTTTTCCTTGATGCCCGAGCCGACCAGATCAGGCTGGAGCTTTTCCACGAAGCGCTCGAACTCATAGCCGTTGACATCGTCGTAGATGAGCGTGCTGTCCTTTACATAATGCTGTGCGGTGCGCTGATAGTCGTCGTTATGACCGAACTCGTATCCGGTTCCCACGACTTCCATGCCGAGGTCCTCGTAGGCGCCAATCACATGACGCGGACGAAGCCCGCCGACGTACAGCATCACCGTCTTGCCCTGCAGGCGCGGGCGATATTTTGCGATCACGGCGTTCACCAGCGGCTGGTACTTTTCGATCACCCGCTCGGCACCCTCCTTGATCTTGTCGTCGAAATAGCCGGCAATCTTGCGCAGCGATTCTGCGATCTTTGAAGGTCCGAAGAAGTTGTACTCGCACCAGGGGATACCGAACTTCTCCTCCATATGACGCGAGATGTAGTTCATCGAACGGTAGCAATGCAGAATGTTGAGCTTCGCCTTCGGCGTTGCTTCGAGCTCGGCGAGTGAACCGTCGCCGGACCACTGTGCAATCACCCGCAGGCCCATTTCCTCCAGCAGAATTCGCGATGACCAGGCGTCGCCGCCGATATTGTAGTCACCAATGATCGCAACATCGTAGGGCGTCGGCTCGAACTTTGGTTTGCCGTCGGGGTCGAGCTTGTCGAAAATCCAATCGCGCACCGCGTCGTTGGCGATGTGGTGGCCAAGCGACTGCGACACGCCGCGAAAGCCCTCACAGCGGACAGGCACGATGGTCTTGCCACCATATTCCTTGGATTTCGACCTTGACACGGCCTCGATGTCGTCCCCGATCAATCCGATCGGGCATTCCGATTGGATGGTGATGCCGTGGTTGAGCGGGAAAAGCTCCTGGATTTCGTCAAGGACTTTGACCAGCTTCTTGTCGCCACCGAATACGATGTCCTTCTCCTGGAAATCGGAGGTGAATTGCAGGGTTACAAAACTATCGATGCCCGTTGTGCCAACGTAATAGTTACGACGCGAGCCCCACGAATACTGGCCGCAGCCAACCGGGCCGTGGCTGATATGGACCATGTCCTTGATCGGCCCCCAGACCACCCCCTTGGATCCTGCATAGGCGCAGCCTCTGATTGTCATCACACCAGGTATGGATTTTATGTTGGACTTGACTCCGCAATCGGACTTCCCGGACTGGTGAACGTTGAGATGCTTGGCACGCCGCTTCGCGGTCTTCTCTGGATAGACCTTCAGCACCTCGTCGATCAGCTGTTTGTTACGAGCCCTGATTTCTGCAATGCTCTGGGTCGTGGCGAGACTCATGCTGATGTCCTTCAAGGGTTAGCGGTTGGAAGTGCTTCTTGCTGACCAAGACTTTTGCAACGAGCATGCCAGTCCGTCGGGAGCGCAAAAACCAGAACAAATAGACACAGTTAGCGCGGCCCGTCCGATGAGGCTGGTTGTTGTTGCGAACGCGACATCGCGCTTTGCGCGGAGACTTCTTCGTTGACCCTGTTCGAAATGGAACAAGTGCCGGCTATGCGCCAAGTTGCGCCGCGCAGTTCTCGAAGACGCGCAGTTGCCGCCGATTGCAAGATTTTGCGATCGCGCGCGGCGGGACGGCCGCTAACATGGACGAGTGGGTGGCTCGCGGCTCCGGCTTGCCAATACCATCTATGCTGCCGGGCACGACGGATGCTTACCTTCAGCGAAGACGATGATGGTCTTGTGCATGACGTCATCGCCCGCCGAGTTCGATGCAAGCTCCCTAGCCACTTAGACGTGGCCCACTCGCCGTCTCACGAGAACAGCTGCCGCGCCTTGATGAGCGCACCGACGAGCGTATCAATCTCTTCACGTGTGTTGTAGAGGCCGAAGGACGCACGGCATGTCGCCAGAACACCGAAGCGCTTGAGCAGCGGCATCGCGCAATGGGCCCCTGCCCGCACCGCCACACCTGCGCGGTCGATGACGGTGGCAATATCATGCGCATGCGCACCCTTCATATCAAAGGAGATGATCGGCCCCTTCTCGGCTGGTGTGCCGATCAAGCGCACGGAGTTGATGTCCGCCAGCTGCTGCTGAGCGTAAGCAAGCAGTGCGCTTTCGTGCTCGCGGATCTGCTTCTTGCCTATTGAATTGATGTAGTCCACAGCCGCCCCCAGACCGACCGCCTCGACGATCGGTGGCGTACCCGCCTCGAAGCGGTGCGGCGGATCACCATAGATGACGCCGGTACGTGAGACCTCACGGATCATTTCGCCCCCGCCATTGAAGGGTGGCATCAACGCCAGATGCTCAGATTTGCCGTAGAGCACGCCGATGCCGGTCGGACCATAGAGTTTGTGGCCCGTCATCACGTAGAAATCGCAATCGATGTCGCAGACGTCGGCGTTCAGATGGACGCATCCTTGCGAACCATCGATCAGCACGGGGATACCGCGAGCATGAGCGATCCTCACCACCTCCTTTACCGGTAAGACGGTCCCCAGAGCATTCGACATTTGTGTGATCGCAACCATCTTGGTGCGCCGGGTCAGGAGCTGCTCAAAGGCATCCAGCAGGAAGTTGCCGTCATCATCCACTGGTGCCCATTTGATCACCGCGCCGTGGCGCTCTCTGAGAAAATGCCACGGCACGATGTTGGAATGATGTTCCATCATCGAGAGAACGATCTCATCCCCCGGGGTGACGCGTTCACGGCCGAAGGTCTGGGCGACCAGATTGATTGCCTCGGTGGCGCTGCGGGTGAAGATGATCTCTTCGTTTAGACGGGCGTTCACAAATTGCGCCAGCTTGGCACGCGCGCCTTCATACGCCTCGGTCGCAGCGTTAGCGAGGTAGTGCAAACCGCGATGAACGTTGGCATATTCGCTTGAGTAGACCTGCATCATGCGGTCAAGTACCGCCTTCGGCTTCTGAGCCGAGGCGGCATTGTCGAGATAGACCAGCGGCCTGCCATAAACCGTCATGCTCAGCGCAGGAAAGTCCGCACGCAGACGGTTGACCTCGTACCTGCCATTGCTCATCGCGGGATGCACGCTCATCTCCGCGCCTGCATCCAGTGTTCAGTTTGCGCGGTCACAAAATCGCGCAGGCTCTCGGGGACGATTTCCTCAATCGCCTCGCCCAGGAATGCTCCAATCAGCAACGCCTGCGCGTCCTTTTCGGATAGACCGCGAGCACGCAGATAAAATACGAGTGCACCGTCCAGCGCACCTGACGTCGATCCGTGGCCGCAAGTCACGTCGTCGGCCAAGATTTCGAGTTCGGGCTTGTTGTCGGCCCGGGCCTCGTCGGACAGAAGCAGCGCCCGCGTCGTCAGCGTGGCGTCCGTCTTCTGCGCGCCAGGACGAACGACAATCCGGCCTTGGAGCACCGAACGGCCGCATTCGTCGATCACCGCACGGAACTTCTCCCGACTGGTGCAATGTGGCACGGCGTGATCGACGACCATTGTCGTGTCGACATGCTGCTTGTGCCTGATGAGATTGACGGCGTTCGCCGAGAGCTTGGATCCCTCGCCAGTCAGCGTGACGAATCCCTGGTAGCGACTGACGGAGCCGCTACAAGTCATGCTGAAGAAATCGAGCTTCGCTTTTGCGCCGACCGCGATGATGCTTGATGAGATATGCACGGCGTCAGCGGCGTCGGCCGCCAGTCGGATATGCGACAGGTTCGCCTCGTCACCAACCAGGGCAATTGTCGCATCGTTGGTCTGATAGCCGCTCGCGCCTTCAGCCGAGACGAAACTCTCCACTAAGGCCGCATGCGCGCCTTGGCCAAGTTGCAGATAGGAACGCGTGAAGTTGGACACCAACGATCCGGTCGTGACGTGAACGATCTGAATCGGACGCTTCACCGCTTCGCCGTCAGCGATCGTAATCACGAAGCCATCGGTCGCCATTGCCGCATTGAGCGAGATCACCGCATCAGTCGTCGTCGACAGCACCAGGCCGGCCATCGCACTGTCGGTCGTATCTTCCAGGACCTCTCGGAGCGACCGCACAGCGACCCCGTCTTCCAGACTGTCCACATCAGAAAGCTCCGGTACGAATACACCATCCACCAAGACGAGTTTGACCGCCCGATCGACTGCTGTTTGCTTAACCGACGCCGCTGCGCGCACCAGCGCAGCCGCATCGGGTCGCGGAGCGAGCGGCAGGACCGCGCCCATCAGCGCGCGCAGATCGGTGTATTTCCAGGCCTCGATGCGTTGCGGGAGGCCGGCACGCTCGTAGGCTTCGAACGCCCTCGCACGGATATGAGCGACGAGCCCGGAGCCAGGCAACCGTCCATGCGCCGCGGCAAAGACATTGTCCGTTGCGCGCCCGGCGGCGGTTTTGGTCACAACCTGCTTCATCGGGAAATCTCGTGCGCGGTCACGCCGCGTCTTCGAATTGTGCGTAGCCACAAGCCTCAAGCTCCAGCGCGAGTTCTTTTCCGCCGCTCTTTCTTATCTGCCCTTTCGACATCACGTGGATAACGTCCGGCACGATGTAGTCGAGAAGCCGCCGATAGTGGCTGATTACAATCATCGCGCGCTCCGACGAACGCAGAGCGTTGATGCCACCCGCGACAATCCGCAGCGCGTCAATGTCGAGACCGGAATCTATCTCGTCCAGGATGCACAGGCTCGGTTCGAGCAGCGCCATCTGCAGAATCTCGTTGCGTTTCTTCTCGCCGCCGGAAAATCCGACATTGAGGCCGCGCTTGAGCATGCCTTGCGGTATATTGAGCGAATTAGCAACCTCGCGAACGCGTTTTATAAAATCGGGGGTGGAGAATTCCGTTTGTGCTCGCGCCTTGCGCTGGGCGTTCAGCGCCGCGCGCAGGAAGTTCATGGTGGTCGCCCCGGGAATTTCCACCGGATATTGGAAGGCAAGAAATACGCCCCTAGTCGCGCGCTCGCTTGCCTCCATCGCGAGCAGGTCCTCACCGTTGAATAGGATTTGGCCAGCGCTAACTTGATAGCCGGGCTTGCCGGAGATAACGTGACTGAGTGTGGACTTTCCGGAGCCGTTCGGCCCCATGATTGCATGCACCTCACCCGCATTGACCGCAAGATCGAGGCCGCGAAGAATTTCGCAGCCCTCGATACCAACATGCAAATCTCGGACTTCGAGTAGCGCCATTTAACCTGCCCCTGAAATGCGTCATCCAGAACGCAAGCCGCAATCGCAAGGGCTCGCGGAAACGTTTAGTTACCCGACGGATCCCTCGAGCGAGATAGAGATCAACTTCTGCGCCTCCACCGCAAATTCCATCGGCAACTTTTGCAGCACGTCTTTCGCGAAACCGTTGACGACGAGGCCAGTGGCCTGTTGCTCGCTCAAGCCTCTCTGCACGCAGTAGAACAGCACGTCCTCGGAAATCTTCGACGTCGTCGCTTCATGCTCGAACGTCGCCGAGGAATTCTTGGCCTCGACATAGGGCACGGTGTGCGCGCCGCATTCGTCGCCGATCAGAAGCGAGTCGCAGGCGGTGTAGTTGCGCGCGCCGGTTGCCTTGCGATGGGCGCTGACCAGGCCGCGATAAGTGTTCTGCGACTTCCCGGCGGCGATGCCCTTGGAGATGATCCGGCTCGACGTGTTCTTGCCGAGGTGGATCATCTTGGTGCCGCTGTCGACCTGCTGGAAACCGTTCGAGATCGCGATCGAGTAGAACTCGCCGCTCGAATTGTCGCCGCGCAGGATGCAGCTCGGATATTTCCAGGTGATCGCCGAACCGGTCTCGACCTGGGTCCAGGAGATCTTCGAATTGCGACCACGGCAGTCGCCACGCTTGGTGACGAAATTGTAGATGCCGCCCTTGCCTTCCGAATTGCCCGGGTACCAGTTCTGCACCGTCGAATACTTGATCTCGGCATCGTCGAGCGTGACGAGCTCGACCACGGCGGCGTGCAGCTGGTTCTCGTCGCGCTGCGGCGCGGTGCAGCCCTCGAGATAGGAGACGTAGGAGCCCTTGTCGGCGATGATCAGCGTGCGCTCGAACTGGCCTGTGTTGCGCTCATTGATGCGGAAATAGGTCGACAGCTCCATCGGGCAGCGCACGCCCGGCGGCACGTAGACGAACGAGCCGTCGGAGAACACAGCCGAATTCAATGTCGCGAAGTAATTGTCGGAGGTCGGCACCACGGTGCCGAGATATTTCTGCACCAGCTCGGGATGCTCGCGGATCGCCTCCGAGATCGGCATGAAGATCACGCCGGCCGCCTTCAGCTCCTTCTGGAAGGTGGTCGCGACCGAGACCGAGTCGAACACGGCATCGACCGCGATCTTGCGGTTCGGCGTCTGCTCACCGCCGGGCGGCGGCTCGACGCCCTCGAGGATCGCGACCTCGCGCAAGGGGATGCCGAGCTTCTCGTAGGTCTTGAGGATTTCCGGATCGATCTCGTCGATCGAGGACAGCGTCTTCTTCGGCTTCGGCGCCGCGTAGTAGTAGATGTCCTGGTAGTCGATCTTCGGATAGTCGACGCGCGCCCAGGTCGGCTCGGTCATGGTCAGCCAGCGGCGATACGCCTCCAGGCGCCATTCCAGCATCCAGGCCGGTTCATTCTTCTTTGCGGAGATGAAGCGGACGGTGTCTTCCGACAGCCCCTTCGGGGCCTTGTCGGACTCGATCAGCGTCTCAAACCCATATCGATACTGGTCGACGTCGATGCGCCGGACGCGCTCGACCGTCTCTTGTACAGCTACCATTGTCTACTCCGCTCCCACACGGAAAACTCTAGCCGACGACGATTGCCCAGCGCGACCCTCCAAGCTGATCGTGCAAGTCATGGCCAACGCGGGATCAGCGGGTGAGAGAATCAGGTCCCCAACCCAGAGAGCCGTCGCTAGAGTCTTCATCCTGCTTTGCGCCGGAGTTCCCCTCATCGGCGACCTCTTATGCCGGCACGCAGGTGTCGGGCACTGGGCAAACGACAGCGCATTGCGGCGCGTCAAAATGACCCTCACATTGAGTGCACTTGGCTGGATTGATCACATATATATCGTTCTTCAGGCTGATCGCCGCGTTGGGACATTCGAACTCACACGCGCCACAGACGGTGCACTGGGACGCGATTATCTTGTAGGCCATTACTGCGATTCCATAAGCAAAGTGCGGACCGCTTCTTGCTTTCAAGTCTTATGCCAAAGAGCTTGGGCTTGATTTGTCTCGGCTATTTTCCAAGGCATGTCGCCGCCTCAACGATTGTCGCAAATGCTACAATCGGCCTCACGGCAGCTTGATCGCGACGCATAGTTGGAGCGCAGGGTCGATCCGGCGGCGGTCGGCCGATCAGGCCACGTTCGTCAGCCCGGCTCGCCTCTCCACAGCACAGCCAAAAAACGTCGTGCCCGATCGCGCAGATAAAGGTCGCTTCGATGATCGCGGTCCTTCTGGGCGAGCCGCGGCAGGCAATGTTAATCCCCGCGGATTACCGGAAAATCTGCTTTCCCTGTAGAGGACGGAACTACTTCGGCTGGCATCACGGGGACGACCGAAAGCCAAGCGCGATCGTCTGATGCCCCCTCGGCTTCGGTCCGTACTCCGAAGAGACGCCAGCGGGGCTCGGCAGATCGAAATTGCCGAAAAAAAGCCACCCCGAAGGGTGGCCCAAGTCAGGGAGGAAACGCCCGTGTGGGCCTCTGGGAATCAGGCCGCAGCCTGTTCGATCGGAGAGAAGGGGAGCCCGAGACTCTCGGCAACCGCCTTGTAAGTCAGCCGGCCCCGATGGACATTGAGGCCCGCGCGCAGGTGCGGATTATCGAGCACGGCGGAAAAGCCCTTGTTGGCCAGAGCCAAACCAAACGGCAGCGTGGCGTTGTTCAGTGCCTGGCTCGAGGTTAGCGGCACAGCGCCGGGCATATTCGCGACGCAGTAGTGAATGATGCCATCCACTTCGTAAGTTGGATCAGCGTGAGTGGTTGGGTGCGATGTCTCAAAGCAGCCGCCTTGATCGATAGCGACATCGACGATGACCGCCCTTTTGCGCATTGAGCTCAGCATGCTCCGGCGGACCAGCTTCGGCGCGCTCGCTCCTGGAACGAGCACCGCACCAATGACCACATCGGCCGCAAATACCTCCTCCTCCAAGGATTCGATGGTGGAAAATCTGGTACGAACGCGCCCTTCGAATAGCTCGTCCAACTCGCGGAGCCGGGGTATCGAACGGTCGATGATGGTGACCTCCGCGCCCAAACCGACCGCCATGCGTGCGGCGTGCGTGCCGACGACGCCGCCTCCGATCACCACGATCCGAGCCGGCTGAACACCGGGCACTCCACCGATCAACAGCCCTCGTCCGCCTGCACTGCGCTTCAGCGCACTACCCGCAGCTTCGATCGCAAGCCTACCCGCGACCTCGCTCATCGGCGCCAGCAGTGGAAGACCACCATGGGCATCAGTTACGGTCTCATAAGCGATCGCGGTGCACCCAGATTTCAGGAGCCCCTTGGCCTGCTCCGGGTCCGGCGCCAGATGCAGGTAAGTGAAGAGGATCTGGCTCTCCCGCAGCTGGCTCCATTCGGACGGTTGAGGCTCCTTAACCTTTACGATCATCTCGCTCGATGCAAATACCTCGCCTGCGGAATCGAGAATCGTTGCGCCGGCGGCGCGATAATCGTCATCGGTTGCACCAATGCCGGCGCCGGCATTGGCCTCGATCATCACGCGGTGGCCCGCTGCCACATATTCGCGGACGGCTCCAGGGGTAAGGCCCACGCGATATTCGTGCGCCTTGATTTCCTTGGGGACTCCGACCTTCATTTGAAAACTCCCTGCCTAGAGGGGTTTTTTAATCGCAAGAGCGCAACGATATTGCGAGGCTGGCGCCTAAATGGCGCAGGAATTCAGCGATCTTGGACTAGCTACGCAGGATTTCAAACAAGCAGATGCGAAGCGTATTGAGACGAGCATGCTCGCTGAGCTAATCATCGTTCCCTCATGCTCCCCGCAAATGCGCGTGGCGTGTTCAACAGATCCGAGGCAATTGTTCGCCTGACAACCAATCGACAATTCTTCCGCCGCCAAAACTGGTCGCCACTTGCACAAATTTGTGATCGTCAGCTACGGCCTCGCCAATATCGGCTGCATCGCATCCGAGCGGATGCCCCTTCATGGCCGCAAGCACGGCATCAGCTACACCAGGCGCGACGATCGCAACGAGCTTGCCCTCATTAGCGACATGGATCGGATCAAGCCCAAGGAGTTCGCAGGTTGCCGCAACAGCGGGCTTTACCGGAATGGCCGCTTCCTGCAGACGGAACCCGAGGCCAGATTGATGCGCAATCTCGTTGAGGGTGGCGGCAAGACCGCCGCGCGTGGGGTCACGCATCACGTGGATGCCGCGCCCGCCAGCCGCCACCATGACGGCCACCAAGTCATGCAGCGATGCGGAATCCGAGACGATCTCAACTTGAAGAGCGGCGTTCTGGCGCGTTGACATGATCGCCACCCCATGATCGCCAAGGCTGCCCGACACCAGCACACGGTCCCCGATCCTTGCTTTGTCGGCGGACAGATCGAGCCCATCGGCCAGAACCCCGATCCCGGTCGTAGAGATGAACAACCCATCCGCCTTGCCGCGCTCGACGACCTTGGTATCCCCAGTGATGATGTAAACGCCGGCACCGCGCGCCGCCGCGCCCATCGACTGCGCAATCGTCCTTAGATCCGAAAACCGAAAACCCTCCTCGATGATGAAGCTAGCTGACAGATAGAGCGGACGCGCGCCGGCCATCACGACATCATTGATCGTGCCGTGCACAGCCAATGACCCGATATTGCCGCCAGGAAAAAACAGTGGCGAGACCACATAGCCGTCGGTCGTCATCACCATCCTGCCTGCCGCAACCTCAAACGCCGACTGATCATTGCAGCGGGCGAGCCATTCATTACCGAAGGCTTGGTGAAAAAGGCCGGAGATCAATTGTGCCATGGCGCGCCCCCCAGATCCGTGGGAAAGATCAACACGTCCGTTCTCGACGTCGAGCTTGCCATGATAATCCTTGACGCTCATGACAACCGCCTCACCTGATCATCGCGAACTCGGCCGTAGGTCCAATACGCAGCACAGGCGCCTTCCGAGGAAACCATGCAGGACCCAACGGGTGTTTCCGGCGTGCAGACGGTTCCAAACAGCTTGCAGTCAACCGGCCGCTTGGCGCCGCGCAGGATCGCGCAGCACTCGCATGCCGGATTGTCGGCGACACGCAGTTCGTGCATCGCAAAGCGCGCCTCGGCATCAAATCCGGCATAAGCCCGCTTCAGCTTCAGTCCGCTGTTGGGGACGAGCCCAAGCCCTCGCCACTCGAACTGTTCACGCAGTTCGAATACCTGCGAGACCTCGTCCTTGGCGCGACGATTGCCTTGGCGCGTCACCGCACGGCTGTATTGGTTCTCCACCTCGTAGCGGCCTTCGTTCACCTGCCGCACCAGCATCAGGATTGCCTGCATCACGTCGAGCGGTTCAAATCCCGCGATGACGATCGGCTTACCGAATTGTTCCACTAGGGGCTCGTAAGGCTGCGTACCGATGATCGTACTGACATGTGCAGGACCGACGAAGCCATCGATTGCGACCCCACCGATGTTGCGCATCTTCGGGTTCTCGAGAATGCTGTGCATCGCAGAGGGCGTAAGCACGTGGTTGCAGAACACGCTGAGGCCCCTCAGCCGCTTCTTTTCGGCAATCCGGACCATCACCGCCGTCGGGGGCGTCGTGGTCTCAAATCCGATGGCAAAGAAGACCACCTCCCTGGTTGGCACCTGTTCGGCGAGCCGGATAGCGTCGAGCGTCGAATAGACCATCCGAATGTCTGCGCCGAGCGCTTTGGCGCGCATCAGGGACTGCCCCTGCGACCCGGGCGCGCGCATCAGGTCGCCATACACGCACAGAGTGACCTCCGGACGCTCGGCGAGCCGGACCGCCATGTCGATCCGGCTCGCGGGCAGAACGCAGACTGGACAACCGGGCCCGTGGATCATGCGAACATTCGCAGGCAACAAATCCTCGAGGCCGTAGCGGGAGATCGCATGAGTGTGCCCGCCGCAGAATTCCATGAACCGGTAAGCCCGTCGCGGACCGGCTTCGGCGCCAATCGCCCGCGCGAGCCCCTGTGCGATGGTCTTGTCACGAAATTCATCGGCATATTTCATGATCGGGGTTCCCGCCCTGCACTGCCTAGTTCCTGCAGGAGCTCCAACGTGCGCTTGGCTTCTGTCGGGTCGATCTTGGATAGCGCGTAGCCGACATGGACAAGAACGTTGTCGCCGACATCGAGCTCCTCGACGAGAGCGATCGATATTTCCAAGCTAACCCCATCGATGGACACGATCGCCATATCGTCGGGAAGAATTTTCGAAATCTTTGCCGGGACCGAAAGACACATATCAGGTTGCTCCTTCCAGGGCTGACGACTGTTCGGCAGTCTGCAGAGCGGCAACCCAGGCCTGACCAAGGCTCAAACCACCATCGTTGGGCGGCAGTTTCCGTGGCACCAGCGGGTTGAGGCCTGCGCTGCAGCAACCGCGCTCAATTTCATCCGCCAGCACCGCGTTCAGAAAACAGCCGCCGCTTAGAACGATGGTATTGACGCCGGTTCTCCGCGCAGCGCGCCTGACCCAGTCGATGCAGGCGACGGCAAAGGTGCCATGAAACAGCCCGGCTCCGTCCGCGGTGTCGATGTTGTCTGCAATCAACCGCGAAAACAGCGGGCGAAGCGACAGCACGTCGCGGTCGATGGTCCAGCCCGCTTCGAGAATTGCAGTCCGCCGTACCAACGCCTCGAGCTTCATCGCGGCCTCGCCCTCATAACTCTGCAAACTTGCAACCCCCAGCAGCGCCGCCGCGGCATCGAATAACCGGCCCGCGCTGGTCGTCGTGGCTCCGCCCGCTTGATCGAGCAATGCTGACACACGCCCAGCCTGCCGCTGCGCAGCAAAGCGAGGCGCGATTTCATGACCCCGGCCGAGCGCCTGCAATACTGCGCTTGCCATACGCCACGGCTCGCGGGCTGCGCGATCGCCGCCAGGCATTTGCAGGGGCGCGAGATGCCCGATGCGTCGAAACCTCGTTCCTTCGCACAATAATAGCTCGCCACCCCAGTTACCGCCGTCGGAACCGAAGCCATGGCCGTCGAGCACCAAGGCAAGCGCAGGTCCGGCGTGCCCGTGCTCAGCGATGACAGCGGCAGCGTGGGCGTGGTGATGCTGGACGGCGACAAGCGCCCGGCCGCTTGCTTGCGCAAACCGGGTCGACGCCATATCGGGATGCATATCATGGGCAATGACGACAGGCTCCACATCAAGGGTCGATGTGAGGTGGTGGATCGTCTGCTCGAACACACAGATCCCTTCGGCCGTATCAAGATCGCCAATATGCTGGGAGACGAAGGCTTCGTTGCCCCGCGTGATGGTGACGGTTGACTTCAGGGCGCCGCCGACGGCGAGCACGACCGGCACAGACCTCGCAAGCCGGATCGGTTCGGGAACATAGCCACGTGCCCGGCGAACGAACTGAGGCCGGCTGGCCACCACCGACAGCACGGTGTCATCGGCGCGCGTCAGGATATCTCGATCATGGGTCACGACAAGGTCGGCAATCCCCTTGAGCCGCCGCAGCGCCTGCGCGTTGTCGATCACGAGCGGTTCGCCGCAAGAATTGGCGCTGGTTGCGACGATGACCGGGGCTGCCCCCGCAAGCCATGTTCCTGTCGAGTGAAGCGCATGAAAGATGAGGTGATGCAGTGGCGCTACCGGCAACATGACACCTACGCGCGATAAGCCAGGAGCCGTCGCGGGCGCCAAATCATTGCGCGAAGTTAAAAGCACGATGGGACGTGCTACGGATTCGAGCAGCGCAAGCTCTGCCGCGTTCGCTTCCGCGATTTCGTTGACACGCTCTATGGAACCGACCATGACCGCGAACGGCTTCTGGGGGCGCTGCTTTCTGCTGCGCAAACGCTGCACGGCGTCCTGGTTGCGCGCATCGCAAAGCAGCTGATACCCGCCGAGCCCCTTTATTGCCACGATTTGGCCGCCGGCAATCGCCGCAGCAATGGCGTTGACCCCATGGCTAAGCCGAGGACCGCATATCGGACACGCGATCGCCTCCGCGCGAAACCTGCGGCTCGCTGGATCGGCATATTCGGCCGCGCAGGCGGCACACAGCCTGAAAGCCTTCATGACCGTGTTGCGGCGATCATACGGAAGCTGTTCGGCGATCGTGTAGCGCGGGCCGCAATGGGAGCAGCTGACGAAGGGATAAAGGTAATGGCGATTTTCTGGATCGAATAGCTCGCCCAGGCATTGCCGGCAGGTCGCGGCATCGGCAACGATCCGAGTTGACAACCTGCCGCCTTCGCTCGTGTGAATCGAAAAATCTTGTGCCGCGAGCGCCCCGGTCCGCTGAACGCAGATGTGGTCGATACGTGCAAGTGGAGGCGGCTCGAGCGGCAAAGCAGCGACAAACTCGGACGCCCGGTTACCCTCGACTTCGATTGTGACGCCCTCGGGGCCATTGACGACGAATCCCGCCAATCCGTATCGCCTGGCAAGGCCATAGACGTAGGGGCGAAAGCCGACTCCTTGCACGGCCCCGCTCACGCGCACGCGCAGCCGTGTTCGGTCGCAGATGGCGGCGGCGCTCATCGCCTGGTGTCCTCCAAGGCGCGCCTTTGATGCGCTACCTGCTCATCGATCCAACCGTAGAGTGAGCCAAAACCCTCGCCGGTCCGCGCCGAGACCGTGAGCACTTCGATCTTGGGATTGACGCGTCTTGCGTATTCGACGGTCCTGCCCAAATCGAACTCAAGCAGCGATGCCAGATCAATCTTGTTGATCAGCATGAGCGAAGAAGCGGCAAACATATCCGGATATTTGAGCGGCTTGTCTTCGCCTTCGGTGGTCGACAACACCACGATCTTGCAGGCCTCGCCTAGATCGAAGGCAGCGGGACAGACCAGATTGCCGACGTTCTCGATGAAGAGAATACCGCGCGTGAGCGGCGGCAAGCGGCGATAGGCCTCACCAATCATGGCAGCATCGAGATGACAACACTTGCCGGTATTGACTTGAATAGCTGGCACGCCGGCCGAGCGAATGCGTTCGGCATCGTTCGAGGTCTGCTGATCGCCCTCGATGACCCCGATCGTCCAGCTGCGCTTGAGCTCGGACACGGCGCGGACCAACAGCGAGGTCTTGCCTGCACCAGGACTGGACATAAGATTAAATACGAGCAGTTCGTGGGCCATGAAGAGGGCGCGGTTTTCCGCCGCGATCCTGTTATTCTTGCCAAGGATGTCGCGCCCGACCTGAATGATATGCTCGCAGCTCTTACCCGCGACCTTCAATGCAGCCGGGTCGGCGCCGCGGCTCACAAACGCCTGCCCATCATGCGCCTGATGATGGCCAAGATGATGAGGGTGATCATGGCCATGGCCGGCATGGTGTGAATGCTGCAGGCCCTGGTCGCCATGCAGATGCACCTCATGGCGATCGCAATTGTCCTGCACATCGGGACGGCCGCGAACGCGACCTTGCGCATCATGCACTTCGGCGCGTTCAGTTGAAGACGCCTGTCCGCTGCAGCCGCATACGCTACACATCAATCGATCTCCAGCTCTTTCACTCGCATCTCCTCGCCTGCTGTTACCTGCAACTGATAGCTGCCGCAGCATGGACAGCACTCATCGCGCCGTGCAATCTCGATGCTCTTCGAACAGGTCATGCACCAGGCCACGCCGGGACATTCGATGATTCTAACAGCCGCGCCCTCGGCAATGGTCCGCGTTGCAACGACAGCAAAGCAGAACCTGATCGCTTCAGGCGCAACATGGCTCAACGCCCCGATCTCCAGACAGACGCTCCGCACCTGGGAAAACGATCGGCGATGCGCCTCCTCCTCGACGATTTCGACGATGCTTTGACAAAGCGCCATTTCATGCATCGTCAACTTTGCGAAACTTGAGTGTGAATCCGACGCAGGGATCAAGCGATTCAATCACCGCACGAACCGCTTTCTGATGTCGTCTCGTCGTCAGCCCCGCGCCCTGCAGATTCCGGACAAGTGGTCCGCGCCAATGGAAATTCCATTCCGTCGGCGCAAGACATTCGAAGCGGGATATCTGGCCCTGAGGATCAAGCTCGACCGCGTGATAGAGCCGGCCCCTGGCGCATTCGATCGCGGCCGCTCCTCGTCCAGGACCTAACCTGTAGCTTTCGATGATCCCAGGCTCGGCCGATTCGATATGAGCACCGGACTTGAGCCAATCGCATAGCTGCCGGATTTCTGCAATTCTGGCCTTCAGCCGCGCGACCGCACCCGACCGACCCAGCCAGAGCCGATCACGCGTCATTTGGCGCGCCCATGGACCCGTCTCGGGCGCATGCCCACCAAGATCGGGACAATGGCAAAATGTCGGGTCATCGCCGAGCAGCCGTTCAGTGATGTTGCGGTCGTCGGCAACGGACAGGAACGAGTGCGCGATCGAGATGGACCTCAGGTCGACTTCGTCAAGCGCTGCAATGCAAAGCGCGAACGGGCTACCGGGCCTCGGCGCGCCATCTTCATCCGGCATGCCGAGTGCCGCGAGCGAAGCCACAATCTGCGCTATAGCCTCACGCCGAATAGAGCCGCGTGCTGGCCGTGCGCCGCCCACAAGCATTGACAGTCCTCGTATGAGGGACCGGATCGCCGCCGCACTGACATTCGGCGTAGGAAACCCGACCAAGAGGCCCCGCAGCAATTCTGAGATGCGCTCGGCAACGACCAAGAGCATACGACGCTGTGTCGTCGCGAGGATGATCTTTTCGTCACGTGCCGCCTCGATCGCGGACAGCAATGCGGTTTGTTGCGCAGCGGCACATACTGGGAAGAGATGCGGCAGCGCCTTGAGCAACGCCGAGGCCGGTTTGCCGGCGAACAGCCGTGCCAGTGGCGGCCGGGCTCGCGGCAGGATCTCGACCGCGGCGATGACGTCGGCAGCAAGCGATATGGTGACATCGATTTTGTTGCGAGCGACGAGGCTCATGCGCACCGCTCCGTCATCATCTCGCGCAAGAAATGCCGGCGGTCGATCGGACAGAGACGTGGCGCTTCGGTATGATTTAGCGCTCGGCGGTTGGGCGGCCACATCGTGGCAAGGACCGCTGCTTCGGCGCGGGCGCCACCCATGTCGTTGCGTGAGATCGCCGAAAGCAGGGAGCAACAGGCAATCGAGCCCAATGATGCGATTTCGCTGCCACCAAGCTCAATGTTGCGGAATCGAACTCGCAAGCGCAGGTTCGATTTCGGTCCAGCATGCCGTTGGCGGTTGCTCTTGCGCAAGAAGGCGACCAACTTCATGGCCCAAGGCGCGCCCATCATGCTAACGGGCCCTGCCCTCTGCACGTGCGAAACCCCGATCGCTTGGACCCTGAACACGGATCGTTCAAGGTCGGTCGCGTGCGCACGGCTCGACCGGCGATATCGCAGTCGGCTGCTACGAGCATCTCCTCAGGTGCCGACACATCGGGGTTCTTGCTCCTGCGAAGGTCCTGTTCGCGCTCAAGCATCATTTTCAACCGACCCGAAGCCGGACATCGACGTGCGAAAGCCGAAGACGCTTTCAGTTTTTGGAACGCAACGCACTCGCGCAGAAGTCTGTGTCGCCATCGCTCTCTTGTCAGTTGTACACGATCCAGCCAATGCCACGTTGGACGCGGGCGCCATCCGTGAGAGCCAGCCGAATGCCAGATATTCTCCAAGTTCTTCACGTGACGTAAGCCTTCATGATTTCCTGCAGGCGTTCGGCGGAATCCTCGAAATCCTCGTCGGCAGCCAACGCAACAATCGGCACGCCGCCGATCTCAAGCGTATCCAGGATGATGTTGTCGATAGAATTGAAGAACTGCACCGACCACACATTCCGTATCGCAGTCGCCTGCACTCGGCATGCGCCGTAGCCGCGAAAGATGAGCTGGACCGGACCATTGCCCACGCTCTGCTGGAGAAACGCCAGGTCGATGTCGTTCATCGGCAAAAGCGTGAGATTGATGACATGCGTGCGCATGCCAGGCCGCCAGGCGCGGGCCCGCTCGCGTGTTTCGGCGAGCACCGGCAGCACGTTCATCGCCCCATCCGGCGCGGTGCCGATCGCCAGATCGGTCGACGCCAGGTCCGTTGCGGCGCGCTGCACGATCTGCGGGATCGCCCCGACTTCAACATATTCGTGTGCCGGATCCGTCCCGATGCGCACGCGCCAGATTCCCGCAAGTACGGACTCCTGGATTCCCGCCTGAGAGCCATCTGGCAGCGCAACGACGCCGGCGACCTCGCCTTCCCCAAGCACTTCGGCAATCAGGTTGCGCTCGAGATCACTGAGATTCGAAAGCCTGTACAGTTGCGTGCGTGCGCTACTCTTCTGGCCACGAGCGGCGGCAGCTGTGTTCGATAGCAGCGTGATGGCATTCGGACAGTTTTTTGCAAGCTCGTCGGCATCGCGCCAAGCGCGCCTGGCCAGCGTCGCCACAGCCGTTGGCTCGCTATGGACGATGTCGCGACTATCCGCATTCACGGGAAACCCGCCCACCGCCGCAGCGGCGGCTTCGTATCGAATACGCGCCGCCGTTTTCATGATGCGAAGTTCCGTGGGGCTCGCCGAGAGGCAATGCTATCGGCGGTGCAGTCGCCGCCGGCGTGTGGTCCGACGATCGGTGCCGAGATGCGGTCGACCTTGACCAAACGGATCTGGCTCTTGCCGACCCGGCGCAGTGTGCCGCGCTGATGGCACTCGATCTGCGTCGGCGGGCCACGCAGGCCGAGCCGCCCACCCAGCTCGCTACCGGCGCCGCGCGCGGTTGCGCCCCCTTGCATGGGCCGCCGGTGCGCCTTGATCTGTTCAGAAAGCGCGTTTGCGACGTGGTTGGCCCACAGCGAATTTACGGGACCCGCTGCCGACAGCAGCTCCACGCCCCAACTCCCGGGATCCTGCGCGGTCAGATGTGCACCGGCGTTCGCTCTCGCTACCTCGGACAGAGCGGGCCGCGCCAAATCATGCTGCGCCGGCTGGAATTTCATCAGACGCCTTTCCGATAATCTTTGGTTCTGCTCGGCGAGCTATTAGCAAGGCACATGCCAATCCATCGTCTCGCTGCAATCGCGTGCGCGCCCGGATCAGCAGGTGTAAGCGCTTGACATCTGCTGTGCATAGGTTGCCTACGATGCAGATTCGATTTGCGAGCAAGGCGCGGTAGCGCGATGTCTGTGCGCGGCGCCGCTACCGCAGGTGGTCGGGCAATTGCGGCTCACGACCGATCAAATCCGCAAAGAAGCGATCGCAGTCCTCGCCACTGAGGCCGGCCTCGAGCCCGTCGAGTGCTTCCGAGATCCGCCTTGCTTCGTCCTCCTCCAAGAGCCGCACCGCTGTGTCGATATGGACGAGGACCTTGGCGCCGACCGACGCGCCGGAGAGCAGCATGACTGAGACACGCCGCTGTTCATCGCCATACTCGCATAGCGCCGTGATGCCGTCGGTCTCAACAATCGTCATTGGTAAGCCAAGGCACATGAATAGCCGCGGGCCGCTAGATCGGCCGCTCCCTTTCATAATTGACATGGTCGATATTGTTCCCCAACAGCCGTTCTGATACAGGCAGCGGCGAAGCCCGCAGTTTCGCCGGCGAGCCCCACTGGGCCAGCAGTTTGCAAGCCAGTTCAATCGCGGGCGCGATCTGAAAGCGCACCGGTGCAGTCAGCGGACCGCCCCAACGCTCCAGGTCCAGCGGCTGACAGCCGATCAGAGCGAGCTCTCGCGGGCAGCGGTCAAGCAGGTCGGCTGCACTCAAGACCTCTTGAAAGCCGGTCTGATGCAGACTCAGCTTCTTGGCAGCGGTAAATTTCGGCACCTCGTCATTCCGCACAAGCATCAACTTCCCGGGCGAAAGTCCATAGTCGATGGCATCGAACACGATCAGGCAATCGGCCTGCTCAAGGAAGCTGACAAGGTAGAGCCCCTGCGTGCCACCATCGAGGATGGAGACGTTGTCATCGATGGTGTAGCGACGATGAAACTCCTCTACCACTCGCACGCCGAATCCCTCGTCGGCCCATAGGATATTGCCGATGCCGAGCACCAGGATCCTTTTCTTGCTCTCCGGAGTCAGCATCCGCTTCCCAGTCAATCGCGGAACTGACGCTGACCCGAAATCATCGAGGAGATGCTCCGCCCCGACATGATGTCTTCCCGGATCACCGCGTAGATGTGAACCAGCGCAAAGGTCACGACGATCCACAGCCCGAGATGATGCCACGTATGGACGTCCTGACTGTTAGGCCAGATTGCAAATACCCAGCCGAACAGCTTGTACTGCCAGCTGTCACGGCCCGCACCCTGTCCATAAAGTGCAAAGCCTGTGACGATCATGAACGTGATCGTCTGCGTGAACATAAAGAACATCGCAAGTTGAGCCAGCCGATTGTGCCCGACGCGCCTGTCGGGCTCAACTGCGAGAAACGCGTACCAGCGCATCTCATCGTACACTTCGCGCCAAATGCAGCTGCGCCAGAGCGGCACGCGAAATATTTGCATGGCATGCGGGTTTCCCATCAGGGCCCAGTAGATGCGCAGCAGGAAGCCGACGCCAAGCACATATCCCGCAGAGAAATGCGCAAAGCGGATATAGCCGAACAAGAAATTGCCGCTAGCCTCTCCCGGCGTCGCCGGTGTCCCGGTTCCAATGAGATAGCCGGTTACGCCCAGCACCAGAATGGCCGCCGCATTGACCCAATGCCACAGTCGCACCGGCGCTTCATAGACGTAAGCGGCGCCACCGCCGCCGCCGCTAACAGTTGGCGGCGCATCGACGGCGGTAGGGTTTTGCGGAGCCTTGTCGGCCATGTCCCTACCGAACATTGACTGAAGCCATTTCTTGGCCGTCAGGACTGATCACATGGGTTGAGCAGGCCAAGCACGGATCAAAGGAATGGATCGTACGCAAGATCTCCAGGGGCCGCTGCGGGTCCGCGATCGGGGTACCGATCAGCGAAGCTTCAAAGGCGCCAATATTGCCCTTGGAATCGCGAGGAGACCCGTTCCACGTGGTCGGCACGACACATTGGTAATTGTCGATCTTGGTGTCCTTGATCTTGATCCAGTGCCCGAGCGCGCCGCGCGGCGCCTCAGTGAAACCGTAGCCCTTGGCCTCGTTAGGCCAGCTTTCCGGCTTCCACTTGCTGACGTTGGCGGTCGCGCTATTGCCGGCCTTGATGTGGACGACCAGCTTGTCCTGAAAATAACGCATCTGATGTGCCGCCCACTGGCATTCGAGTGCCCGCGTCGCAGTACGGCCAAATGTCGAAAACAGCGCGCTCAGGGGAAGATTGAGCCCCTTGAGCAGTCTGTTGGTCGGCTCCTTGAATTCGGCTTTGCCTTGCGCATAACCGATGATGTATCGCGCCAATGGTCCGACCTCGACGGCGTGGCCGCGCCAGCGCGGCGCTTTGATCCAGGAATACTTGCCGCCTTCGTCGAGCTCCTTGATATCTGTTCTGCTGCCTTTGACCTTTGCCCCCAGCTCAAAGTTCGGCTCGGTGATGCCCTCCCAGGGATGCAGTCCGCTGAACTCGCTCGGGTATTTATACCATGAATGCGCGACGAATTCCTGGATCTGCTCGGGATCGCCATGGTCGATCGGCAAAATCTCCTCAAGATTGCCGCCAAGAATGACACCGCGCGGCAGCTTGAGACTTTTCGCGGAACAGTCGTTAGCGTTTTCAGGGATGTCGCCGTAGGACATCACGCTTTTGCTGGAAAGTCCGCCGCCATGCAGCCAGTCTTTATAGAACGAGCCGATCGCCGCAATGTCGGGCAGGTAGACCTGCTCGACAAACTCGATTGAACGGTCGATGACCGAGGACACCAGGTTAAGCCGCTCCATATTGATCGCACCGGCCGCACCAGTTCCATCGATATTGATCGCGCAGGCCACGCCGCCGACCAGCCAGTTCGGATGCGGGTTCTTGCCGCCATAGACTGCTTGGATCTTGACGATCTCCTTCTGGAAGTCGAGCGCCTCCAAATAATGCGCCACGGTGATCAAGTTCACCTCAGGTGGCAGCTTGTATGCCGGATGACCCCAATAGCCGTTCTTGAACGGACCGGGCTGCCCTGATCCGAAGAATTTGGTGAGCCTGATCTGCAGGTCCTTGAAATAACCAGGGGACGAAAGCGGCCAGGGCGAGATAGACTGCGCCAGCGCCGAAGTGGACTTGGGATCGGCCTTGAGCGCAGAGATGACGTCGACCCAATCCAGCGCGTGCAGATGATAAAAATGCACGAGATGATCATGCACAAGCAGGCAAAGCTGCATGATGTTGCGGATCGAGTTCGCATTTTCCGGAATGGTGATCCCTAGCGCGTTTTCAACGGCACGCACCGAGGTGAGCGCATGGGTGCCGGTGCAGACACCGCAAATCCGCTCGGTGAACGCCCAGGCGTCGCGCGGATCCCGCCCGCGCAGAATGACTTCGATTCCACGCCACATCGTCCCGCTCGAGACCGCATTGCGGACCACGTTGTCCGCATCGAGGTTGGCTTCGACGCGCAGGTGGCCCTCGATCCTGGTCAGCGGATCGATCACAATTCGCTTGCCGGAACGATCGAGGTTGAACCCATTCGGAGTCTGGACCACCACCGTCGCCCCCTTTAAGTCGGCTTATCTTTGCGAACTGCGCGATCCGGCTTGTGGGTCAATCGCTTCACGGCCGTGATCGCCGCATGTGCGGCGACGGTCAGCCCAACCGCGCCGGCAGCGGCCATGCCGATCTGATCGGCGTTCTTCTCGATGCCGAACTGCTGGATGGTCGTGAGCCGATCGTAAAACGAACCTTTGTCCCAAAAGCCGTCTTCGGAGCAGCCGAAGCAGCCGTGGCCTGATTGAATGGGGAATGAAACGCCGCCGTTCCAGCGAAGGGCAGAACAGGCATTGTAGGTGGTCGGCCCTTTGCATCCCATCTTGTACAGGCAGTAGCCCTTGCGGGCGCACTCATCGTCCCACGCCTCGACAAATTGGCCGGCGTCGAAATGCGAACGTCGATAGCACTTGTCGTGGATGCGCTCGGAATAAAACATCTTTGGGCGTCCTTGGCGATCGAGCTCAGGAAGCCTTCCGAACGTGGTGATGAAGGTCACTAGGCCGGTCATGACCTCTGCGATGGGGGGACACCCGGGAACCTTGACGATCGGCTTGTCGGTGATCACCTTATCGATCGGTACAGCGCCGGTCGGATTGGGCTTGGCCGCTTGCACGCAGCCCCAGGATGCGCAGGTCCCCCAGGCAATGACCGCCATGGATGATTCCGCCATCCACCTGAGCCTCTCGACGAACGGCTTGCCGCCGTCAATGCAGAACATGCCCCCCTCATTCAGCGGCGGGTTGCCTTCGACGGCAAGCACATATCTGCCTTTGTACCTGAGACGGGCTTCCTCGAGGATGGCTTCAGCCTGGTGACCTGCCGCGGCCATGATCATATCGTCGTAGTCGAGCGAAATCATCGACAACAGGACGTCTTTAATTAGCGGATGGGCCGAGCGGATAAAGCTTTCCGAGCAGCAGGTACACTCGAGCCCGTGCAGCCAGATGACGGGCATACGCGGTTTGGTCTCTAGGGCATTGGCAATCCTGCTTGCGGCGAGCGGGCCGAGTCCGAAGCTCGAGGCCGTCAAACTGCAAAACTTGTGGAAACTGCGACGCGTGATACCTTGGCGTCTGATCACGCTGTAGAAGGTTTCCGTTGCCCCACTCATGAACCCCTTCCAAGTTTCTCGTCGGCCCTGACGAATTGCTCACATTCAGCAGCAAAAAATGGGCCACCGCCCGGCAAACATCTGACGGTTACCAAGCCGCCACTCCGTGATTTGCAGTGGGATCGGCGAGCTAAGCGCAAGCTGCGCAACTGAGCGCGCTCACCGTGCCAATGGTGTCCGGTTTTGACCGTCGATGTCAGAACTCCAACAATGCAGCACAATGGCTCGTCCCTCGCGGCCAATGCGTTATACTCGCTCTTTAAGCACGGTCCCGACACCGGCCGACACGGCAATTGCCGCAGTTCACGCGGCACCGCACTGCTCACCGATTTCAATGGGACTTGTTCGCCATTCTCAGATGCAATGGAGGCCGCGATCGTCGCAACTGCGCAACGACACCAAAGTGGCAGTCACCAACAACCCGAACCGGCGACCAAGAACGGCGCGATAGCGAGCCCTCCGCGCCGCAGTACACCGCCTTCACCTTTCAGGGCGGATCGATCCAATCTGCCTTGGGTCAATGACGCGCGGTACCAAGCCCGCCGGGATTGCGGGCGCAAGGCTGGGCGCGTTTGAGAGCTTTCATCCAGAAACGTTCATCGTTCATCGCGCGAGCCAAGCGTTAGCGAGGCGATGGCTTGGCGCATCACGAAACCACACCTTTCTCCGGTGAGCTTCGCAGCGATGGCAGAGGCGATCTCGCCGTTTCCATGTACTGGGTCCGATTCGCGCAACGCGGATAGCAGACGACGGTGTGGTATTTTTAGTTTGACGTCGATCCGCAGCAGCAAACATCACTTGCTGATCATCCAATCTGTTCATCGCGCTTTGCCGGCGGCAAGCGAGCTAGCGAACTATGCCGGCATAGACGATATTCTGGACTTGCTCGCGGTAGTACTTGCGGATCTCTCCGGGCGCAGCCGTTCCAACCACCACGACCAGGCGCTCCTTTGGATCACAGAAAAATTGTGTTCCGTAAGCGCCGGTCCAGGTGAACTCACCTGGATTGCCTGGAACGGCCGAGAGACCCTCGCTTATGCGTACAGCCACTCCGAGCCCGAACCCAAAGCCGGCACGGTGCGGCTCCACATTAGCGACCTTGTTTTTGATCTCTGGCCCAAGGTGGTTGGAGATCATGTGATGCACCGTCCTGGGACCGAGAATGCGCTGGCCATCGAGTTCCCCGCCGTTTAGCAGCATTTGCCCAAAGCGAACATAATCACCAACTGTCGCGAATGCACAGGCTCCCCCGCAGTCAAACTTCGTCGGACTTTCGAGGAGCTCGATGCCCTGTGGCTTTCCCGTCAGTGGGTCGTCTTTAAATGGACGCGCGAGCCGCTCGCGTTGCGATCCCGACAAATGGAAAGTGGCATCCAGCATTCCGATCGGCTTCCACAGGTTGCTGGAAAGATACTCGCCTAGTGGCTGCTCGCTAACCTGTTCCACGACAGCGCCAAGCACGTCGGTCGAGAAGCCGTATTCGAATTCCGTTCCCGGTTGGTGCGCCAACGGCAGCTTGGTAATGCCTTCGATGAAAGCCTTCTTATCGCCCTTGACCGGTGGCGCTGCGAAATCCGGATAGAGACGCGCCACTTGGTCTGAGCTGTCCGGCGGCGCGCCATAGGTGAGACCTGATGTGTGGCGATAAAGGTCGTGGACGTAGATCGGGGAACTCTGCGCTTCGAATTTTAACGAACCGTCAGGCTGCGATACTCCCACTTTCATGTTTGCAAATTCGGGATAGTAATCCGTAAGTCTGGCCCTCAGAGGCAGGCGACCTTGTTCCATGAGGGTAAGCCCAGCAACCGCCACCATCGGTTTGGTCATAGACGCGAGCGCGAACATCGCATCGAGCCTCATCGAGGTTCCTTTTTCAGGATCGAGTTGCCCGTACGCCTTGTAGTGAATGAGCTTGCCGTCTCTGGCGATTGCAACCACTGCGCCCGGCACGCGCTTGGCTGCGATCTCGCTAGCAAAGAACTCGTCCAGTTTGGCAAGGCGCTGCTTGGAAACTCCGACGTCATCGGCCCTCGCCTCGGGCAAAGGCGCGGAGTGTGCTGAATTGAAGCTGATACCAGCGGCCGCCGCGGCTGCAACGAGCTTATTCATTGTGTCCTCGTTAAGAATGGACGGATCTGACTTGCAATACTGCTGCTCGGTTATGACCGGCCAGCTTGGCCAGTACGCCGAAGATGCTTCGATCCGGCTTAGTGCGCCTGCCCCTCACGTGCCTCTCCTGGCACATCGTTTGTCGATGAGAGTCAAAGTGAACATGACCGCAAAGGCGAACATTACCATACCGCCGGCAACCCAACCTGCCTCGCGCCAGCGCGATGCTTGGACGTAGTCAATGACATAAGCTGACAACACTTTGGTGCGCCCGGGAATGTTGCCTCCGATCATCATCACGACACCGAATGTGCCGATCGTATGAGCAAAGCCAACCAAACCAGCCTTGAGGAACTCCAGCCGTGCCAGCGGCAGGCCGACGGTAATGAAGGCGAACAACGCAGAAACGCGCTGACTCGCCACAACTTCCTGCGGGTGGTTACCCATCGCAACAAAGGCGCTACGGATAGGCTGCACCACCAAAGGGAGCGCCGAGAGGACCGATCCGACCACGATTCCCGCAAAGGTAAAGGCGAGCGTGTGCTCGCCCCAGAAAGAGGCGAGAAGCCCACCTGGTCCGTTCGGGCCGAGCAGGACGAGTACGCAGAAACCGAGCGCCGTGGGTGGCAGCACAAGCGGCAGCGCGACCATTGTCGCCACCGCCTCGCTCAAAACCGTTTTTGACCGTGCCAACCACCACGCGAGCGGCGCGCCAATCACCAGCAGGATCATTGTCGTCACGCTGGCGAGCTCGACCGTGAGCGCAACGGATTGCCAGATTTCTGGCGAAAGGGCATCCATGTGCGTCAGCCCACCGGCGAGAGCACGTCGCCATACCGGCGCAGCGATCGCGTCGTTTCTGCGAGCAAATGCAGAATCGCAAGGCTCATCGGAAACTCCTGTGACAGGGCAGCTTCGACCGGCCTGACGGCGGCCGCTTCTCAGCTCGCCATCCAGCAATCCCCGTGCCGCTTGCGAAATGTGGTGGGCTCTGTGTCCAGCGTGAGAAAAACGCGCATAACTGCCAGAGATACTGCGGGGTGAACCTAACGCGCTGTCAAGTTTCCGGCATCTTTGTTCTCAAGCAGACAGCGACGGCAGAATGAGACGGCAGAGCGGCCGCCCGAGATGCGCATCCGCAATGTCTCGATGCAAATCCTGACGTGGATGCTGCTTCGACATGTTGGTTGTTTGTTGGTGTCGCTCAAGGGCCGGCGTGTATAAGCGCAGAACTCCCGTCACAGCCCCATTGCGAGAATGGACGAGACCGGCTCTCGGAGTTCATTCCGTGCTCAACTTTCGCCTTGTCGAGGAGAAAGACGGGCCGCGGACCGCCATCCGGCAATCATGCGCCACTGTTCTGTGAACGTAACAAACCATAAGCATACGTTAGTTGCCGAGTTCTGAGGCAACGATCTGCTACCTAAAACAAGGAGTCGCAGTGAACCTATAGCGCGTCCGGTCGGTGCAGTATATCGACGGTGATCATGCCGCGGGCGCGAGAAACACATGCACAGATCTTTTCGTTCGCGTGCTTTTGCTGCTCGCTGAAGAAAACGTCGCGGTGGTCAAGCTCACCGTCGATTTTGACGAGATCGATGGCGCAGACGCCGCACTCGCCGCGCCGGCAATCCGAAATCACCTCGTAACCGGCCCCATTGAGCACGTCCAGCAACGAGCGATCGCGCGGAATCTCGATCTCAATGGCCTGATCTGCAAGGCGCACCCGAAACCCCTCGGTCGGCAGTGAGCCGCTCGAACCGAAGGTCTCGTAACGTAGGTCGGATAGTGCGCGTCCTGCACCAGTCCAGGCCCGGCGCGCGGCATCGAGCATCCGGATCGGACCGCACAAGAGGGTCAAGGCGTCGCGCGGCAGCGAAGCGAACAAGTCATCCAAATTGAGCCTGCGCCCTTCGTTGCCCGCATGGACAATAAGCCGCTTGTTCAGCAGGGGAGCGAGAACATCCAAATAGATGGCTTGCTCACGAGAAGTAACGGCATAATGCAGAGTGAAGTCGGCATCGCGGCGCGCCAACGCCAAAGCTGCCCCGATCAGTGGCGTAATGCCGATGCCGCCCGCGATTAAAGCGTGATGGCATTAAGTTCGATAGCCTGAATTTTTGAGGTAGTTGGCACATTCCTCGGAGGTGAAGGCGTCGAGCGCGTGGCCGATAGCGGCGCAGACTGCGTCGACGGTTCGCGCGGCGG
>Ga0315911_1000031_pt1 | contig 74171 bp, 55 predicted proteins | sample Edanod1MG_FD_207737 | JGI IMG/M metagenome (GOLD analysis project Ga0315911, IMG submission 207737) | Root nodule microbial communities collected in Santa Monica, California, United States - Edamame nodules 1 | ecosystem: Host-associated > Plants > Roots > Nodule | place: USA: California... | reverse complement strand
CACGCGTCTTCGGCGTCGTCGTGGCGTTCGCGTGCAGGTTCAGTTCCATGACACGAGGCGCTCCCCAACAAAGGCCACGCCTCGTTCTACACCGATTCCATCCAACCAATCAGCAGGGATCAAACACGAAAGCAGGGACCCATAACCACCGATGCAGATTGCCTGGCTATGCTGGGACGACGAGTCCCGTTCACAACAGAAGCCGCGGCGTATGGGTCCCTGCTCCCGTGCGCAATTGCGCACTAGGCAGGGACGACAGCGGAGTTGGTGACGGCTACTTGTCGCTCAAGACGTCACCGAACAGCGCCCAGGACTTGCCGTCGAACCGCGCCATCTGGATTTGCCGGATCGGCGTCACATTGTCGGGCTCGGTCTGCACCTTGATGCCGGGCAGCAGCATCGGCAGTTCGAGCGCCTTCAGATTGGTCGCCTGCTTGATGATGTTGTCGCGGCTGTAATCGCCGTTGCAGTTCTTCAGCACCACCGTCATGACCTGCGCCACCGTGTAGCCCTGCACGTTGAAGAGGTCGCCCGGGCTCGCATTCGGCTGGTACTTCTTCATCCAGGCCGCAAACTCCTTCTGCGCGGGATCGTCGATCCAGCGCGGGTCGGTCGGATCCTTCAGATAGAGGCCGGTCACGACGCCGATCACGTTCTCGAGGCCGGCCGGCTCGAGCACCGCGGATACGGAGTTGGAGACGGTCGGCAGGATGGTCAGCGGCTTCCAGCCCATGCTCGCCGCCTTGCGCAGCGCCTGGGCCGCGAATTTCGGCGTCGCCTCGGCGAAGAAGACGTCCGCGCCGGACTCGCGCATCGTCACCATCTGGGAATCGATGGTGGGATCGGTCGTGAGATACGTGGTCTCCGCGACGATCTGGCCGACATGCTCGCCGAGCCCGTCCTTGAAACCCCTGAGATAGTCTTTGCCGGCATCCTCGTTCGGCGTGATGACGGCGATCTTCGCATCCGGCTTGGTCTTCAGGATGTATTTTGCGTAGAGCCGGCCTTCGAGCTCGTAGGTCGGATTGAAACCGACCGTCCACGGGAATTGCTTCGGATCGTTCCAGCGCGTCGCGCCGGAGGACACGAACAGCTGCGGCACGTGCTTGATGTTGAGGTACTTCTGCACCGAGATGTTCGGCGCGGTGCCGACCGCGCTGAAGATCGCAACCACCTCGTCCTGCTCGACGAGCTTGCGGGTCTGCTCGACCGTCTTCGACGGCGAATAGGCGTCGTCGAGACTCTCGAAGTCGATCTTGCGGCCGTTGATGCCGCCCTGATCGTTGAGCATCTGGAAATACGCGGCTTCGGCACGCGCGATCGTGCCGTAGGCCGACGCCGGACCGCTATAGGGTGCGGTGTTCCCGATCTTGATTACGGAATCGGCTGCCACGGACGGCGAGATCAACGAGGCCGTGAGCGCGGTGAAGGCGAGAAAGCCCGCCAGGCGGGAGCGAGTTGACAAGGGCATATCCTTTTCTTGGTTTTCTTGACGCGGCGCACCTTATCAATCGCGCCCGCGCAGGCAATCGCGAAGAAGACTGCAATGAGATTTCCGCATGCCGGCAATCACATTCGCTCGCCGAGCATCATGCGCTTTCAAGATCCGGATTGTTGCCGGGATGTTCATGATGTGAGCCTTCGATAGTCACGAAGGTTCACCGAGCAAGACTCGCATTCCGCGCGGCGGCCTGCGCCGCGCTCATGTCAGCGAGAACATGATCCTTAAGCCGCGACCGCCGCCGCGCGCGGGCTGACGACATATTCCTTCAGCACCTTGTCGGTGCCGTCGATTTCGGTCAGCGCCACGTCGTAGGACCACAGATCGGCCAGATGCTGCAGCACGCGCCGGGCATCGGTCTCGTTGAGCTGCGCGCCCTTCACGGTGGTGTGACGCAGCATCAGGCGGCGATCGCCGTCGAGATCGACATCCACGACCTCGATATTGGCGTCGACGAAGCCGACGTCGTATTGCCGCGCCAGCTCGCGGCGGACCCGGCGGTAGCCGCGCTCGTCGTGGATCGCGTCGACCTTGATCCCCTGGCTTTCCGCGGGGTCGTCGTGCAAATGGAACATGCGGAAGCGCCGGATCAGCGCCGGGCTGAGGAACTGGTTGATGAAGCTCTCGTCGCGGTAGTTGCTCCAGATCTCGCGCAGCACGCCCTCGACGTCACCCTTGCCGGCGATGTCGGGGAACCACTCGCGGTCCTCGTCCTCCGGATTTTTCACGATCCGCTCGATGTCCTGCATCATGGCGAAGCCGAGCGCGTAGGGATTGAAGCCGGAATAGCGGCGGTCGTCGAATTCGGGCTGGAACACCACATTGGTGTGCGACTGCAGAAATTCGAGGAAATTGCCGTCGGTGATCCGGCCCTGCTGATGCAGCCGGTTCATGATGCGGTAATGGACGTAGGTCGCGGTGCCCTCGTTCATCACCTTGGTCTGGCCCTGCGGGTAGAAATACTGCGCGATGTGGCGCACGATGCGGATGAGCTCGCGCTGCCAGGGTGCAAGGCGCGGCGCGGTCTTCTCGAGGAAATAGAGGATGTTCTCCTGCGGCAAGCCGAGCAGCGCGCGGCGGCGCTCGGCCGTGAGCGTAGCCTTGCTCTTGGCCTTGGTGTTCGGCACCGTTCGCCACAAATCGTTGAACACGCTTTCCTCGTGCTGCCGGCGCTCGCCGGCCCGCTTCTCCTCGGCACGCAAATCGAGCGTCTTCTTTCCGGGATAGCGGTCGACGCCATGCGACATCAGCGCATGCGCGGCATCGAGCGTTCGCTCCACCGTCTCGCGGCCATGGCGGTCCTCGCAGACCGAGATGTAGCCCTTGGCGAATTCCAGATAGTCGAGAATGCCGTCGGCGTCGGTCCACTGCTTGAACAGATAGTTGTTCTTGAAGAAGTGATTGTGCCCAAACGCCGCGTGCGCGATCACCAGCGTTTGCATCGTCGCCGTGTTCTCCTCCATGAGATAGGAAATGCACGGCGAGGAATTGATCACGATCTCATAGGCGAGGCCCATCAGGCCCTTGCGATAGGACGCTTCCTGGAACGCGAACTGCTTGCCGAACGACCAGTGCTTGTAGAACAGCGGCATGCCAACCGAGGAATAGGCGTCGAGCATCTGCTCGGCGGTGATCACCTCGATCTGGTTGGGATAGACGTCGAGTCCGAGCTCGGTGCGCGCGATTTTCTCGCAGGCGTCGTGGACCCGCTGCAAGGTCTGGAAATCCCAATCGGCGCCCTCGAACAGCCGTTCCCCGGAAGAACCCATCACGCTACACCCTTTCCTGCTTGCTGCGGCGCTTGAACAGGTCCTGGAACACCGGGAAGATCTCGCCGCGCTCGCTCACCTTGCGCATCGACAGCGGCTCGCCCTCGTTGCGCAGGCGCTCATAGAGGGTCCAGAGTGAGGAATCCGGCATGTCGAAGGTGTAGTTGGCGGCTTCGCCGACCTCGAGATAGGCGAAGAACTGGCAAACCGGCAGGATCTTTTCGGTCAGGAGATGGCCGGTCAGCGCGCTATCGGAAGTCATGTTGTCGCCGTCCGAGGCCTGAGCGGCGTAGATGTTCCAGTCGGCCGGACGGAAGCGGGTGCGGACGATATCGTGCATCGCGACCAGTGCGCTCGACACCAGCGTGCCGCCCGACGCCGGTCCATGGAAGAACGTGTCCTCGTCGACCTCTTCGGCGCGGTCGGTGTGGCGGATGAACACGATCTCGACGTGCTTGTAGCGCCGCTTCAGGAACACGTAGAGCAGCATGTAGAACCGCTTTGCCAGATCCTTCATGTGCTCGGACATCGAGCCAGAGACGTCCATCAGGCAGAACATCACGGCCTGCGCCACCGGCTTCGGCACCGTCTCGAAGCGGCGATAGCGGATGTCGATCGGATCGATAAACGGGATCCGCTTGGCCTTGGCCTTCAGCGCTTCGAGCAGCGTGAGCAGTTCGCGGCGGCGCGTATCGTCCTCGCATTCCGCAAGCTCGGCCTCGAGCGTCTCGATCTCGTCCTTGCGCGGCCGGCGCAGCGCCACACGCCGCGCCAGCGCCCGGCTCACCGTGCGGCTGATCGAGATGTTAGCGGGCGAGCCCGATGTCGCATAACCCGCGCGCCGGAGGCCCTCGCTCTCGGTTTCCGCGAGCTTGCGCTTTTCAAGGTCGGGCAATTCGAGGTCGTCGAGGAAAAGGTCGACGAACTCCTCGCGGCTGAGCACGAAGCGGAAGGCGTCCTCGCTGTCGCCCTCGCCAGCGCCGGAGCCCTTGGCACCGCTCTGGTTCGGGCGCTGCAGCCAGTCGCCCTCGACGAACTTCTTGTTGCCGGGCAGCACCATGTCGCGCGTGCCGCCCTCGCGCCGGAACCGCGGCTCGTCCATGCCGTCCAGCGGGATCGTCACCTCGCCGCCCTCCAGGACATCCTTGATGTCCCGGTCCTGCGACGACTTCTTGACAGCTCCCTGCACCAGCGCCTTGGCGCGCCGCAGGAAGCGCTGCCGGTTCTCCAGGCTCTTGCTACCCGGATTCAACCGCCGATCGACGATATGCATGACCACGTTGCATCTGCCTCACCGGATGCGATCATGAAAGTCGCATCGCATTTTTCTTCGACGGGACGGGACGAGACGGGACGAAACGGAAAGCCGGTGCCGGCTTTCCGGATCGCGCATTAGCCGGCCTGCTTCACCCGCATGTACCACTCGACGAGCCGGCGGACCTGGCGCTCGGTATAACCGCGCTCCACCATCCGCTCGACGAACTCGCCGTGCTTCTTCTCGGTCTCGCCGTCCTTCTTGGAACCGAACGAGATCACCGGAAGCAGATCCTCGACCTGCGAGAATATCCGCTTCTCGATCACGTCGCGAACCTTTTCGTAGGAGGTCCAGCTCGGGTTCTTGCCATTGTTGTGCGCCCGCGAACGCAGCGAGAACTTGACGACCTCGTTGCGGAAGTCCTTCGGGTTGGCGATGCCGGCCGGCTTCTCGATCTTGGTCAGCTCCTGGTTCAGGAGCTCGCGGTTCATCAGCTGGCCGGTGTCGGGATCCTTGAAGTCCTGATCCTCGATCCAGGCGTCGGCGTAGTCGACATAGCGGTCGAACAGGTTCTGGCCGTAGTCGGCGTAGGATTCCAGATAGGCCTTCTGGATCTCGTTGCCGATGAACTCGGCATAGCGCGGCGCGAGGTCGGCCTTGATGAATTCGAGATAGCGCTTCTCGGTCTCGTCAGGCAGCTGCTCGCGGCGGATCGCCTGCTCCAGCACATACATCAGGTGCACCGCATCGGCGCCGACTTCGGTGGTGTCATGGTTGAAGGTCGAGGCAAGCACCTTGAAGGCAAAGCGGGTGGATACGCCGTCCATGCCCTCGTCGACGCCGGCCGCGTCCTTGTACTCCTGGACGCTGCGTGCCTTCGGGTCGGATTCCTTGAGGCTCTCGCCGTCATAGACCCGCATCTTGCCGAACAGCGTCGAGTTCTCGTGCTTGCGCAGCCGCGACATCACCGAGAAGCGCGCCATCGTCTCCAGCGTCGCCGGAGCGCAAGGTGCTGCGGCAAGCTCGGAGCCCTGGATCAGCTTCTCGTAGATCTTCTGCTCCTCGGTGACCCGCAGGACGTACGGGACCTTGATGACGCAGATGCGGTCGATGAAGGCCTCGTTGTTCTTGTTGGTCTTGAAGCTCTGCCACTCCGCCTCGTTGGAGTGCGCGAGGATGATGCCGGTGAACGGAATCGCGCCGATATTCTCGGTGCCGATGTAGTTGCCCTCCTGCGTCGCGGTCAGCAGCGGGTGCAGCATCTTGATCGGTGCCTTGAACATTTCGACGAACTCGAGCACGCCCTGGTTGGCGCGGTTGAGGCCGCCGGAATAGCTGTAGGCGTCGGGATCGTTCTGGGCGTAGGTCTCGAGCTTGCGGATGTCGACCTTGCCGACCAGCGAGGAGATGTCCTGGTTGTTCTCGTCACCGGGCTCGGTCTTGGCAACCGCGATCTGGCGCAGCCTTGAAGGCTGGATGCGCGCGACGCGGAATTGCGAGATGTCGCCACCGAAGGCTTCGAGCCGCTTGTAGGCCCAGGGCGACATCAGCCCGCTCAGCCGGCGGCGCGGAATGCCGTACTTCTCCTCGATCATCGGGCCAAGCGTCTCGGGATCAAACAGCCCAAGCGGGCTCTCGAACACCGGCGACAGCTCGTCGCCCGCCTTCAGCACGTAGATCGGATGAATCTCCATCAGCGCCTTGATGCGCTCGGCGAGCGACGACTTGCCGCCGCCGACCGGCCCGAGCAGATAGAGGATCTGCTTGCGCTCTTCGAGGCCCTGCGCGGCGTGACGGAAGAAGCCGACGAGGCGCTCGATCGTGTCCTCCATGCCGTAGAAGCCGGCGAAGGCCGGATACGACCTGATGGTACGGTTCAAAAAGATACGGCCAAGGCGTGGGTCCTTGGCCGTGTCGATCATCTGGGGCTCACCGATTGCCGCCAATAACCGCTCGGCCGCATTTGCATATCGCATCGGATCACTTCGACACGACTCCAAATACTCGGCCATCGACATGTCGGTCTGGCTTCGCGCTTCAAACGACCTTGCGAAGGCGTTGAACAAAGAATCGTTGTACATGATCCCTCTCTCCACGATATGTATCGCCGCACGACTGACACGAGTCGTAACAAGAGCGTCCTAGGATCGAATCAGCGTCGGCACGCTGGGTCTATTGGACACTCGACCGACTCAGTTCGGCAATGCACGGCGCGTGCAGCCTCTGCCTTATCAACAGGCAGGAAGCTTAATGGTTCATCAATATCCCCTTGTTTTTGGTGGCTGTAACCCCCTCGCCACATCCGTGGTTTACCGGGGCCCAGGCCTCCGAAGCGGACATCCGAGCGGGCAACTTCCCGTCCGGCGATGGACGTTGGGCTTCCCTGAAAAAGTGTGACCGTTCAGCCGTGGCGTCAAGATGCGCGCGTCACAGACTCGCATGAACAAACGTTCAGCCGCCGTTGAACGTGCCTCCTTGTCGCCGCGACTAAGGCAACGAGCCCGCGCAGTTCCGCGCGGCACCATTGCCGCGCTTTAAAGATGACACCTTGGAGGCGCCGGCTATTCCCGAGCCGGCCATGAAGCAGGCGTTCCTTGTTGTCGCACTCGCAGCCGCCGCCTGTACCGGCGCGCCGTTAACCGCCCAGGCGCAGGAAGGCGTCGACAAGGCCGCGGCGGCGGCTTTCGACAACAGGATGTTCGCCGGCCCGCCCGGCGCGAAAGCCTATGCCTGCTTTGTGCGGCGGTACGATGCAAATCATCTGGCGCAGCATCCAAAGCAGAAGGTCAGCGCGATGAAGCTTCTGGTGGCAGCGGAAGACGCGCCGGAGGACAAGGCCACCAACCATTCATTCCGGCTCGGCGTCACATACCGCCACCGCTCCGGCAATTTCGACTCCAGCGACTACTGCAATCACGCCATCGCGACCGAATCCGGACACGAAATACGCTTCGAATGCAGCGTGGATTGCGAGGGCGGCGGCGGCGTTATCCAGGGACAATAAATCCGCCATTGCGCGCCTTGGCCGCATCATGGTGTGGAATCGCAACAAGCCCGACGACGATGCGGGCGAAGCGCTGTTTGCCGGCGCCGACGACAAGATCTTTCGCGTCGATCGCGTGGACTTAGGCGAATGCGCCGAACTTGTGACCGACCGCAAGGAACTCGCCGCGCTCCGGCACAAATGATAGGTTTGCCCAAAAGGGGCAACACTGGGTCAACAATAGTTGCGCGAGGGACGCCATGCACCGACGCGGCATCCTGTGGGGCACCGTGTCGGCGATCGGCGCCGTCTTCGCAGCGTCACGAGCCGACGCCGCCACCGAAGCGCCGCCGCAAAAGCTGAAGGTGGTCTATCACCTCGATGACCTCAACAAGGTCAATTTCGTGATCGGCAACATCCAGAACCATCTCGACGGCGTCGGCGGCCCCGGCAATGTCACGATTGCGGTGGTGGCGCACGGCCAGGCGCTGAAGGCGTTTCATTCAGCCGCCGCCAATCCCGACCTGTCAAAACATGTCAGGCAATTCACCAGGGATGGGATCGAGTTCGCCGCCTGCGGCAACACCATGAAATCGCAGAACATCGGCCTCGCCGACTTGCTCCCCGGCTTCGTCGCCGCCGAGCGCGGCGGGGTGGTCCGCCTCGCCGAGCTGTAATCCCAGGGTTACCTCTACCTGCGGCCCTGATGCGCGGTCCTGCGCCGCAGCGCGTCATAAAAATGTGCCGAGATCAGGGTCTGCTCGGACCGCATCCGAGGGGATCGAACTGTTGTGAATGGCGTTATCCCTTGGAAATGCTGATATTCCGCCCGGGGCCCCAGCCATGTTGACAATCCCCCTCCGCCCCCGAAAGCTGCCCGGGAACCCAAAAATCGACCCTCGATCGAACGAGAACAGGCACCCATGAACCCCGTCAAAGCACTCGAAAATCACCGCCAGGCCGTCTGGCTGGACTTCCTCGCCCGCGGCTTCGTCGCCAACGGCGACCTGAAGCGGCTGATCGAGACCGACGGCGTCAAAGGCGTGACGTCCAACCCCTCGATCTTCGAGAAGGCGATCGGCAGCTCCGACGAATATGACGGGGCGATCGGCAAGGCCCTCAAGAACGGCGACCGCTCGGTAGCCGACCTGTTCGAGCACCTCGCGGTCGAGGACATCCAGCACGCCGCCGACGTGCTGCGCCCGGTCTACGACCAGAGCCACGGCGGCGACGGCTTCGTCAGCCTCGAGGTGTCGCCCTATCTCGCGATGGACACCAAGGGCACGATCGCGGAAGCCGAACGGCTCTGGAAGGACGTCCACCGCAAGAACCTGATGGTCAAGGTGCCGGGGACGCCCGAGGGCCTGCCGGCGATCGAGTACCTGATCGGCGAAGGCATCAGCATCAACATCACGCTGCTGTTCTCGCAGAAGGTCTATCGCCAGGTCGCCGAGGCCTATCTCAAGGGCCTGGAGAAATACGTCGGCAAGGGCGGCGATCCCTCCCATGTCGCGAGCGTCGCGAGCTTCTTCGTCAGCCGGATCGACAGCGCGGTCGACAAGCAGCTCGACGAGAAGATCGCGAAGGCCAACGATCCGCACGAAAAGGAGCGGCTCGCGGCCTTAAAGGGCAAGGTCGCGATCGCCAACGCAAAACTCGCCTATCGGGACTACAAGCGGCTGTTTTCCGGCGCGCGCTGGGACAAGCTCACGGCCAAGGGCGCCAGGCCGCAGCGGCTGCTCTGGGCCTCGACCGGCACCAAGAACAAGGACTATAGCGACGTGCTCTATGTCGAGGAGCTGATCGGCCCCGACACCGTCAACACCGTGCCGCCGGCAACGCTCGATGCCTTCCGCGACCACGGCAAGGTCCGCGACAGCCTCGAGGAGAATGTCGAGGACGCCCGTCATGTGCTGGAGGAGCTGGAGAAGTCCGGCATCTCGCTCGATGCGATCACCGAGGAGCTGGTCAAGGACGGCGTCAAGCTGTTCGCCGACGCGGCCGACAAGCTGTACGGCGCGGTCGCCCACAAGCGCGCCACCTCGCTGGGCGGCGGCATCGACCGCCAGAAGCTCGCGCTCGGCGCCGCCATCGAGAAGGCGGTCGAGAAGAGCACCGAGGAATGGCGCGCCGCGGCCAGGATCCGTCGGCTCTGGCACAAGGACAAATCGGTCTGGACCGGCGACGACGAGGACAAATGGCTGGGCTGGCTCACCAGCGCGGCCACCGCGAACGTCGCCGACTACGAGGACTTCGCCCAGCGCGTGAAGGGGCAGAACTTCACCGATGCCGTCGTGCTCGGCATGGGCGGGTCGAGCCTCGGGCCTGAGGTCTTGGCCCAGACCTTCCCGCACCGGTCCGGTTTCCCGCGGCTGCACGTGCTCGACTCCACCGATCCGGCGCAGGTGCGCGCGATGGAGGAGTATGTCGACATCGCAAGGACGCTGTTCATCGTCTCCTCCAAATCCGGCGGCACCACCGAGCCGAACGTGATGAAGGACTATTTCTTCGATCGGGTGGCGAAGGCGATCGGCAAGGACAAGGCCGGCCACCGCTTTATCGCGGTGACCGATCCGGGCTCGTCGCTGCAAAAGGTCGCGATCAAGCAGGGCTTTGCCCGCATCTTCTACGGCGACCCTGCGATCGGCGGCCGCTATTCCGTGCTGTCGCCGTTCGGTCTGGTGCCGGCGGCCGCCGCCGGCATCGACGTCCGCAGCCTGCTCGGCCATACGCTCGCGATGGTGCGCTCCTGCGGTGCCGACGTGCCGCCGCAGGAGAACCCGGGCGTGCAGCTCGGGCTCGCGATGGGGATCGCGGGCCTCGAAGGCCGCGACAAGGTGACGATCTTCGCCTCGCCGGACGTTGCCGATTTCGGCGCCTGGGCCGAGCAGTTGATCGCGGAATCGACCGGCAAGGACGGCAAAGGCCTGATCCCGATCGAGGGCGAGACGATTGGCGAGGCGGCAGTCTACGGCAACGACCGCTTCTTCATCGACCTGCGTACCGATAGCGAGCACGACGCCGCGCATGAGGCCAAACTCGCGGCGCTCGAGGCCGCAGGCCATCCCGTGGTTCGGATCGTGATGAAGTCGATCGACCATATCGGCCAGGAGTTCTTCCGCTTCGAGATCGCGACCGCGGTGGCCGGCTCGATCCTCGGCATCAACCCGTTCAACCAGCCCGACGTCGAAGCCGCCAAGATCAAGACCCGCGAACTGACGGCCGCGTTCGAGAAGACCGGATCGCTGCCGGCCGAACAGCCGGTGGTATCGGCGGACGGGGTCGATCTCTACACCGACGCGCAGAACGCCGAGGAGCTGCGCAAGGCCGGTGCGAACGGCGATCTCAACTCCTGGATCAAGGCGCACCTCTCGCGGTCCGGCCGCGGCGACTATGTCGCCCTGCTCGCCTATATCGAGCGCGACGGCGACACCATCGACGCCATGCAGGCGATGCGGCTGAAGCTACGCGACGCAAAGCACCTTGCGACCTGCGCCGAGTTCGGTCCGCGCTTCCTGCATTCGACCGGGCAGGCCTACAAGGGCGGACCCGACAGCGGCGTGTTCCTGCAGGTCACGACCGACGATACGGAGGACCTGCCGGTACCCGGCCAGAAGGCGAGCTTCGGCGTGATCAAGGCGGCGCAGGCGCGCGGCGATTTCGACGTGCTCACCGAGCGCGGCCGGCGGGCGCTGCGCGTGCATCTCAAGGGCGATCTCACCTCCGGGCTCGCGGCGCTCGATGCCGCGATCTCGGCTGCACTGAACTGACGGAGGCGAGGGATGCAACTCGGCATGATCGGCCTCGGGCGGATGGGCGGCAACATCGTCCGCCGCCTGATGACCCAGGGCCACACCACCGTGGTCTACGACAAGGATCCGAAGGCCGTCGCGGCGCTCGTCGCCGACAATGCCACCGGGTCCTCGTCGCTGGAGGATTTCGTCCTCAAGCTGGAGGCGCCGCGCACCGCCTGGGTGATGCTGCCGGCCGGCAAGATCACCGAAGCCACCATCGAGGCGCTGTCGAAGCTGATGCAGCCCGGCGACGTCATCATCGACGGCGGCAACACCTTCTGGCAGGACGACGTCCGCCGCGGCAAGGCGCTCAGGGAGCGCGGGCTGCATTACGTCGATGTCGGCACCAGCGGCGGCATCTGGGGCATCGAACGCGGCTACTGCATGATGATCGGCGGCGACAAGAAGGTGGTCGACCGGCTCGACCCGATTTTCAAGACGCTGGCGCCCGGGATCGGCGACATCCCGCGCACCTCCGGTCGCGAGGGCCGCGATCCGCGCATCGAGCAAGGCTACATCCACGCCGGTCCAATCGGCGCCGGGCATTTCGTCAAGATGATCCATAACGGCATCGAATACGGCCTGATGCAGGCCTATGCCGAAGGCTTCGACATCCTGAAGAACGCCAATATCGAGGCGCTGCCGCCGGAGCATCGCTTCGACCTCGACATCGCCGACATCGCGGAAGTCTGGCGGCGCGGCAGCGTGATCCCGTCCTGGCTGCTCGACCTCACCGCATCGGCGCTGGCGCAGAACCACACGCTCGACAACTATTCCGGCTTTGTCGAGGATTCCGGCGAAGGCCGCTGGACCGTCAATGCCGCGGTCGACGAGGCCGTGCCGGCCGAGGTGCTGACGGCCGCGCTCTACACGCGCTTCCGCTCGCGCAAGGATCACACCTTCGCGGAGAAGATCCTCTCGGCGATGCGCGCAGGTTTCGGCGGCCACAAGGAGCCGCCGAAAAAAACTTAAAAAGCGTTTTCAAGCGAAGTGGGCACCGGTTCGCGTGAAGAAAACGCGTCAAAACAAGAATCGAGAGCTCCGTTCCGATACAATCGGAACGGAGCTCTCGAGATAACCGCGGAAGGTCACGTGCAGAAGAAACCCGATCCTTGCTCCTTCATCATCTTCGGCGCCACCGGTGATCTGACGCACCGGCTGGTCATCCCGGCGCTCTACAATCTCGCCGCCGGCAATCTGCTGCCGGACAAATTCTGCGTCGTCGGTATCGCCCGCAAGGGCATGTCGAGCGACCAGATGAAGGACAGCCTGATGCAAGGGCTGCGCAAATTCGCGACCCGGCCGCTCGATGAGGCGGTCGTCACGCGGCTGTTCGAATGCGTCACCTCGATCGAGGCCGATCCGAGCGATCCGCCCTCCTTCGATGCCATGAACGAACGGCTCGACAAGCTCGAGACGGCGCGCGGCACCGGAGGCAACCGGCTGTTCTATCTCGCGACCCCGCCGCGAGCGTTCCTGCCGATCAGCCAGCAGCTCGGGCGCACCGGCATGCTGGAGGAGAACGGCGCCTGGCGCCGGCTGATCGTGGAGAAGCCGTTCGGCACCGATCTGGCATCGGCCAAGGCGCTGAATTCAGCGCTGCTGAAGCTGATGGACGAGCACCAGATCTACCGGATCGATCACTATCTCGGCAAGGAAACCGTCCAGAACATCCTGGTACTGCGCTTCGCCAACGGCATGTTCGAGCCGATCTGGAACCGCAACCACATCGACCATATCCAGATCACCGTGGACGAGAAGCTCGGCGTCGGTCATCGCGGCAGCTTCTATGACGCCACCGGCGCGCTGCGCGACATGGTGCCGAACCATCTGTTCCAGCTGCTATCGCTGGTGACGATGGAGCCGCCGGCGCGCTTCGACGCCCATGCGGTGCGCTCCGAAAAAGCCGAGGTGCTGAGCGCGATCCAGACCCAGAGCGAACAGGAAGCGCTGCACAATTCGGTGCGCGGCCAGTATCGCGCCGGCCGGATCGGCGACACCGAGATCGAGGACTTTCTCAAGACGCCCGACGTCAGGCCCGACAGCTCGACCGAGACCTACGCCGCGCTGAAGCTGACCATCGACAATTGGCGCTGGGCCGGCGTGCCGTTCTACCTGCGCACCGGCAAGGCGCTCACCACCAAGCGCACCGAGATCGCGATCAAGTTCAAGCAGGCGCCGTTCGCGATGTTCCGCGACACCGCGGTCGACCGCCTCTCGCAGAACTACCTGGTCATCTCCACCGAGCCGACCGAGGGCATCGAGCTGCAGTTCAACACCAAGGTACCCGGCCCGACCATCAACATCGACGGCGTCGAGATGAAGTTCCGCTACAAGGACTACTTCAAGGCCGAGCCGTCGACCGGCTACGAGACGCTGATCTATGACTGCATGATCGGCGACAACATCCTGTTTCAGCGTGCCGACAGCGTCGAGGCCGGGTGGCAGGCGGTGCAGCCTTTCCTCGACGCCTGGAAGAGCGCCGGCAGCCGCGGCCTGCAGCCCTACAAGGCCGGCACCGAAGGCCCGGAGGCCGCCAACGCGCTGCTCACCCGCGACGGCCGCAGCTGGCGGAAGCTGGGCTGACATGACCGCGAGCCGCGAGCGCCAGATCATCACGGTCGCCGATCCGGCGGCACTGGCGCAGGCGGCCGCCGAGCGGATGATCGCCAGGATCGACCAGAACAGCGGCCGGATCGCCGTGTGCCTCACCGGCGGCTCCAGCCCCAAGGCGCTCTACCAGCTGCTGGCGACGCCGGACTATCGCCAGAGGATTCCGTGGGACCGTATCGACTGGTTCATCGGCGATGAGCGACTGGTGCCGCGCAAGGACAAGCTGCACAACATGAGCATGGCGCGCCAGGCCTTCCTCGACCGCTGTGCGCCGGCCGCGAATGTCCATCCGATCGCGACCGACACCGCCGATCTCAGGGATCCCGACGTCAGCGCGGCGCTGTACGAGAACGAGCTGATGGCATTCTACGGCGCCGAACAGCTCGATCCGAAGCGGCCGCTGTTCGACCTGGTGCTGATGGGCATCGGCCCCGACGGCCACACCGCTTCGCTGTTTCCGGGTTATCCCGCGGTCGAGGAAACGCAGCGCTGGGTGGTCGGCGTGCCCAAGGCCAATGTCGAGCCGTTCGTGCCGCGCGTGTCGTTGACCCTGCCCGCGCTCGCCTCGTGCCGCGAGATGCTGTTCGAGGTGGCGGGCGAGAACAAGCGCGCGATCTTGACGCGCCTGTTCGCAGGCGAGAACCTGCCGGCAAACCGCGCGCGATCGCAGGGCGAGACCGTCTGGCTGATCGATCAGGCCGCGCTGCCGGAGGACTTTCGTGGGTGACGGACAAACCCCCTGCGCACTGGTCGTGATGGGCGTCTCCGGCTCGGGCAAGAGCACCATCGCCGACCGCCTTGCGATCAGGATCGGCTGGCGCTTCGAGGACGGCGACAGTTTTCATCCGCCAAGCAATGTCGCCAAAATGCATTCGGGACAACCGCTCACCGACGAGGATCGCTGGCCCTGGCTGCGCGCGATCGCCGACGAGATCGACCGTACCTGCGGCGTCCGCGAACGCGCCGTCATCGCCTGCTCCGCGCTGAAGCGCGCCTATCGCGACATCCTGGTGCATGGCCGCGACGATATCCGCATCGTCTTCCTCGACGGCTCGCAGGAGCTGATCGCCACGCGGCTCGGCGCGCGCAAGGGCCATTTCATGCCGCCGGGGCTGCTCGCCAGCCAGTTCAAGACGCTGGAGCCGCCGACACCGGAGGAACGTCCGATCACGGTTGCGATCGACCGTCCGGTCGAAATCATCGTCGAAGACATCGTCACTCAACTGAAGCTGGACCGCCCATGACCCGCATCGCCCTTGTCGTATCCGATGTCGACGGCACGCTGCTCACCAAGGACAAGACCCTGACCGACGGCGCCAGGGCGGCGGTGCGCAGGCTGCATGAGGCCGGCATCGGCTTCACCATCGTCTCCAGCCGGCCGACAATCGGGATGGGTTTCCTGATTGCTCCGCTTGCGATCACACAGCCAATCGGTGCCTTCAACGGCTCCTCGATCGTCGATCCGCAGCTCAAGCCCCTCGAGCAGCATTTGATCCCGGCAGCGGTCGCAAAACGCTGCATCGATATGCTGCACGAGCGCGGCGTCGATATCTGGCTGTTTACCAACGATCGCTGGCTGACGCGCAACCCTGACGGCGAGTACACCGCCCACGAGCAGCACACGATCAAGCATGATCCGACCATCGTCGGCGATTTCACGCCCTATCTCGACCAGGCCTGCAAGATCGTCGGCGCGAGCTCGGATGCAGCCCTGCTGCAACGCTGCGAGGCGGAGATGCAGCTGATGGTCGGCCGCGATGCCACCGCGGTCCGCTCGCAGACCTACTATCTCGACGTCACCCCGCCGGGCCACGACAAGGGCACCTTCGTCGAGGGCATCGCGAAGCGCCTTGGCGTGCCGCTGGAGAATGTCGCCACGATCGGCGACATGCAGAACGATCTGCCGATGTTCGCCAGGAGCGGCGTCTCCTTCGCGATGGGCAATGCCAGCGATGACGTCAAGGCGCGCGCCACGCATGTCACCGAAACCAACGAGCACGACGGTTTCGCACGCGCGATGGACACGGTATTGCAGCTTCGCTGAGGCGTGCGGACGATCGCCCCACCCGTGATCGAGCGCGGGCCGCAGCGTGATCGCCGCTCGCACGATTTCTGAATATTGGAAATATACTCCTGATTTGCCCGACATGTCAAGTTGCCTGGTCGAATGCCGGCAGCTGCCGGCTCCTTTGCATGGGGTTGTTTTCGATATTTTGGCAGCGCGCACCTGCGGCGGTCCCGCAAGCGGAAGACGGAGGGCAGCATCGCCGCGGTCGCGGGTTCAACTTAACTTCACGCTTCAAGTCGACCGCTGCACCGCGGGCTTCTCGGCATCGGCCCTGGCGGCGCTGAGATTATGCGCGGTATTGATCAGCGCGATATGGGTCAGCGCCTGCGGGAAATTGCCGGTCAGCCGGCCGGTGCCGGAATCGAACTCTTCGGCCAACAGTCCGAGATCATTGGCGACCGCGACCACGCGGTCGAACATGGTCTGCGCCTTGTCGACATCTCCCGCCAGCACATGAGCGTCGGCAAACCACAGGCTGCAGGCCAGGAATGCGCCCTCGATCGGCTGGACCTCATCGGACACCTCGCGCGGATCGTGCCGCAGCACGAAGCCGTCGCGCATCATGTGCCGCTCGACCGCGTCGATCGTGCCGCGGATGCGCGGATCGCCCGGCGGCAGGAAGCCGACCGACGGCAGCAGCAGCAGGCTGGCGTCGAGCAGCTTTGAGCCATAGCTCTCGACGAAACTGTTGAGGCCAGGGTCGAAGCCGCGTTGGCAGACGTCGCGATGAATGGCCTCGCGCAGCACCCGCCATTTGACCAGCGGCCCCTTGAAGCCGAACCGCTCCGCGCTCTTGATGGCGCGGTCGAAGGCGACCCAGCACATCACCTTGGAGAACACGTAGTGTCTGGGGGGGCCGCGGCGCTCCCAGATGCCGTGATCCGGCTGATCCCAGACATCGGCGAGATGGGTGACGACAGTACATTCCAGCGACCAGTTCTCTTCGTCGAGCTTCAGCCTGGCCATGCGAGACTGGTGGAAGGCGTCGATCAACTCGCCATAGACGTCGAGCTGAAGCTGCGCATGCGCGGCGTTGCCGGCGCGGACCGGCTGCGCCCCTTCATAGCCGGACAGCCACCCGGCCTCCCATTCCAGGAGGCGCCGCTGGCCCAGGATGCCGTACATGATCTGCATGTTGGCCGGCGCGCCGGCTGCGGCCCGCAGCAGCCAGTTGTGCCAGGCCGCCGCTTCCTCGGTGTAGCCCGAATTCATCAGGGCCAGCAGCGTAAAGGTGGCGTCGCGCAGCCAGCAAAACCGGTAGTCCCAATTGCGCGCGCCGCCGAGCTTTTCCGGCAACGACGTGGTGGGTGCCGCGACGATGCCGCCGGTCGGCCTGTAGGTCAGCGCCTTCAGCGTGATCAGCGAGCGCATCACGAGCGCGCGTTGATAGCTGCCGTCATAGGTCGAACGGCTGCACCATTCCCGCCAATATTCCTCGGTGTCCTTCAGCGCGGCCTCAGGGTCGATCGCCTCCGGCACCGGGTGATAGGACGGTCCATAGGTCAGGACGAACGGCACGGTGTCGCCTTCGCCGACCTCGAAATCGGCGAACGTGGTCAGATCCTTGCCGCGGGTTTCGACCGGCGTGCGCAGCACGGTCATGTCCTGCCCGCTGATCGCCAGAAGCCCGTCGCCATCCGGATTCTTCCGCACCCAGGGAACATCGACCCCGAAGCCGAAGCGGATCACCAACTCCATGCGCATCTTGACGCGGCCGCTGACGCCGCGAACGAGGCGGACCACATCGGAGGCGTTGCCGCGCGGCGGCATGAAGTCGATCAGCGCGACCGCGCCGCCTTCCGCCTCGAACCGGGTCTCCAGGATCAGCGTATCGTCCCAGTAGCGCCGCGCGGTCTGCCTGATCTCTCCGGCGGGCGCCAGCAGCCAGCGGCCATTCCTCGACGTGCCAAGCAGCGCCGCGAAGCAGGGGTCGGAATCGAACGCGGGCCAACACAGCCAGTCGATCGAGCCGTCGCGGCCGACCAGGGCTGCGGTCTCGCAATCTCCGATCAGGCCATAGTCTTCGATACGAGAGGCCACGCGCTGCGCTCCGCGTTACCCGGTGTGCGAGCGCTCGCGGGTCGCGCGCTTGAGCGCGTCGACGTCGATCGCCGACGCGAGATGCTCGATCGAGACCGGGAGCCGCCGCTTCCAGTTCGGATGCTCGTAGACGGTGCCGGGGATGTTCGGCTGCTCGACAATGCCGAGCAGGTCCTCCATCGACACCGCCATCATCCGCGACCGCGTCCGTGCCAGGAAGCTCGCCACCGAATAGAAATCGTTGGCGTGGATGTCGTGCCGGCGCAGCACGTCGTCGAGATGGCCGAGTGCATCCCAGCGCCCCTGGTCGCTCTCGCCCGGATCGATCCCGAGCGCGCGCTTGGTCTTGAGGTCGCTGAACGAGCGCCAGCCCGCATAGGTCGAAAGGTCGTGGGTGTTGAAGGTCACCAACGCATCCGGCAAATAGTAGTCGGCATTGCGGAAGACGCCCTGGTCGTCGGTCTCGAACATCATCACGAGATAGGACCAGATGCCCCAGCCGTTCATCTGCTCGCGGAACCCCGGAGGTACGGTGCCGAGGTCCTCGCCGATCACGACGCAGCGGCTCGCCACGCTCTCCTGCGCGGTCGCCGCCAGCAGCGCCTCGAACGGCATCAGCACATAGGCGCCATTGGCCGGGCCGAAGCCGCGCGGCACCAGATAGAGCCGCTTCAGCCCGAACGCGTGGTCGAGCCTGATTGCGCCGGCATGGTGCATCGAGGCGCGCAGCATCTGCCTGAACGGCTCGAACGAGCGCTGTTCAAGGCCCGCGGCATTGAAGCCGGCAAGCCCCCAGTCCTGGCCCGCCGTGTTGAGCGGGTCCGGCGGCGCGCCGACGCCGAGATGGCGCGAGATCGCGGTCTGCTCATTCCAGGCGTCGAAACCGTCCGACTGCACGCCGACGGCAACGTCGAGATAAAGCCCGACCCGCATGCCGAGCCTGTGCGCAAGCGCCTGGCAGGCGCCGAGTTGACGGTCCGCGGTCCATTGCACGAATTCGACGAACTCGACCTCGGCGGCGGAGTCGCGCGCACGGCGCAATTTGGCGCAAGCTGTATCGCTCGGCTGCCGCCATTCGTCCGGCCATTCCCACCACGGCGTGTTGAATTTGTGCCGCATCACCTCGAAGCAGGCGAAGCGCGACAGCAGTGTGCCCTGCTCGTTGCGATAGGCCTCGAAATCCTGCCAACGGCCGAGGCCGGGATTGGCCTTGAAGGCCGCGAACGCCGCGCGCAGCGCGGGCCATTTCCGCGCCGCGACGCCGACATAGTCGACCATGTCGTGGCTGCGGAGCTGTGCCAGCGCGGCCTTGGTCTCGGCATCGACGCGGAATTCGGGAATCTGCTCGACGTCGATGTAGAGCCCATTGAGGAACAGCCGGCTGTTCGGCGAGTACGGGCTGCAATCGCCGGGCCGATCGTCGAACAGCGCATGCAGCGGATTGAGCCCGACGCCGTCGGCGCCGAGCCGGTGGGCGAATTCGAGCAGGTGCTGCAGGTCGGTGAAGTCGCCGATGCCCCAGTTGCGCGCGGACCGCACGCCGTAGAGCTGCACCGCGATCACCCAGCAGCGGTCGAACTCGCCGCCGAAGGCGCCGTGCGGCGCCACCAGCAACGGCAGCTCCTCGCTGCCAGATGCGTCCGACAGTTGCAGCCGATGCACGCCTTCGGGCAGACCGGACGGCCACGTCACACTGCGCTCACGCGCCTCGCCCTGCGCGAGCACCCCGGTGCCATTCGCAAGCTTCCATTGCACCGGAAGCCGGGCAGCCTCCGAGAGTTGCGTTTGCGCGGCCTGGCCGCCTCTGATCACCACGGGATCGGCGATGATCCGACGGGGCGCCTGCGGCGGCAGCGCGTCGAGGATCGCCGTGAGCGCCTCGGGGGTTGTCACACGGCGGTGACCGCTGCCATCGATATACTCGGTCTGGATTCCCAGGGTCTGGGCTTTGGCGTAAAGGTCCATTCGGCACGCTGCCTGCTCGCAACGGTAGGTGTGTCGTTGCTAAATTGTACAGATACGGGAAAGGGATAGTTGATGTTCAACGCTCTACCCTATCCGGCGTTCCCGCCGGGAACCATTGCCCGGCGAGCGGCTTTCTATATGGGTCTGGCGCGCCTCCTTCCCGGCGCCGGGACGTCATTTGCATTTTTAATGGCGGCATCACCGTGAACAAAACCCTCCGGCCTGTCGAGAGTGCCCATGGCACTTTTCATATCACCGATGTCTATCCGTCGGTTGATGGCGGCCGCTTTCCGGTCAAGCGCATTGTGGGCGAACCTGTCGAGGTGTGGGCCGACATCTACCGTGCCGGACATGACGTGATATCGGCGGCATTGGTGTGGCGGCGCGAGGGCGACGGCGAATGGCAGGTCGCGCCGATGACGCCGCACAGCGACGACCGCTGGGGCGGCGCCTTCGTGCCCGACAGGCCCGGCCGCTACGCGTTCGCGATCGAGGCCTGGACCGATGAATTCGCCAGCTGGCGGCATCGCTTCGAGCAGAAGGCGCGCGATGGTAGCGACCACACGCAGGACGCGCTCGAAGGCGCGGGCATGCTGACCCAGGCGCAGGCCGGCAGCCCGGCGGCCGCCGTCATCATCAGGCAGTGCGAAATCTTTCTGCAGACCGGCGAACCAGGCGCGCTGCTCGCGCCCGAATTGCGGGAGGCGATGGCCGGCAGCCAGTTTCGCCGCGATCTGATGCGATCGCAACTCTACCCCCTCACCGCGGACCGCCCGCGGGCGCGCAGCGGCGCATGGTACCAGATGTTTCCGCGCAGCCAGGGCAAGACACCGGGCATGCATGCAACCTTCAACGACTGCATCGCGCGGCTTCCCGACATCGCCGCGATGGGCTTTGACGTCGTCCTCCTCGCGCCGATCCACCCGATCGGCCGGCAGCCCCGCAAGGGCCGCAGCAATGCCGCGATCGCACAGGCGGGCGATCCCGGCAGCCCTTACGCGATCGGCGCAGCCGAGGGCGGCCACGACGCCGTGCATCCGGAACTCGGCACGCTCGACGACTTCCGCGCCTTCGTGGCGGCATGCCAGGCGCATGGCCTCGAGGTCGCGCTCGATTTCGCCGTGCAGTGCTCCCCCGATCATCCCTGGCTGAACGAGCATCCAGACTGGTTCAAGCGGCGCCCGGACGGATCGATGCGCACGGCCGAGCATCCACCGCAGCGCTGGGATGATGTCGTCAATCCGGATTTCGGGTCCGAAGACGCCGGCGCCTTGTGGCGCGCGCTGCGCGACGTCGTGCTGTTCTGGGTCGAGCAGGGCGTCAGGATCTTCCGGGTCGACAATCCGCACACCAAGCCGCTGGCGTTCTGGGAATGGCTGATCCGCGAGGTGCGGGACCGCGACGCGGACGTGCTGTTCCTTGCGGAAGCCTTCGCGCGCCCGAAACTGATGAAGGGCCTCGCCAAGCTCGGCTTCACGCAATCCTACAGCTATTTCACCTGGCGGACGCAGCGCTTCGAGCTCGAACAATATCTCGGCGAGTTGACCTCCTATCCCGAGCGTGACTTCTTTCGGCCGAATTTCTTCGTCAACACACCGGACATCCTGCCCTTCCACCTGCAAAGCGGCGAATCCTGGATGTTCAAGTCGCGTCTCGCGCTGGCCGCGACGCTTTCAAGCAGCTATGGCATCTACAGCGGCTTCGAATTGCTCGAGCACACGCCGGTCCCCGGCCGCGAGGAATATCTCAACTCCGAGAAGTACGAGATCAGGGTTCGCAACTGGGAGCAGCCGGGGAACATCAAGCCCTATGTCGCGGCTCTCAATCGGATCAGGCGCGGCAGTCCGGCCCTGCAACAATTCGCCAATTTGCGCTTTATCAGTGTCGATGACGGCGGCGTGATCGGCTTCATCAAGGAGGCGGTCGATCAGAGCAATGTGATCGCGGCCGCGATTGCATTGTCAGCCGAGCTGCGTGAGGTCTGGCTGCCGCTCGGCGACGTCATGGTCGGCCGTGGCGATGCCCGCCGCCCCGTCTCGGCAGTGGAAGACCTTGTCACCGGCGAGCGCCACGCGCTCGAATGGGGAGGCATCCGCCTACGTATCGATCCTGCGCGCGATCCCGCGTTGCTGCTACGCTGTATCGCCTGAAGGAGCCGTCATGAACGTATTCTCCAACGTCGACATCAAGGAGAAGGTCGCAACCGAGACTGCGGACCAGCTGTGGTACAAGGACGCGATCATCTACCAGCTGCATGTCAAGGCATTTGCCGACAGCAACAATGACGGCATCGGCGACTTCGCGGGGCTGACGGAGAAACTCGGCTATCTGCAGGAGCTCGGCGTCACCGCGCTGTGGCTGTTGCCGTTCTATCCCTCGCCCGGCCGCGACGACGGCTACGACATCGGCGACTATGGCGACATCAATCCCGATTTCGGGACGATGAAGGACTTCAAGCGCTTCATCCAGGAGGCCAAGAGGCGCGGCCTGCGCGTCATCACCGAGCTCGTCGTCAACCACACCTCGGACCAGCATGCGTGGTTCAAGCGCGCGCGCCGCAGCCCGCCGAATTCGAGCGCGCGCAGCTGGTATGTCTGGAGCGACACCGACCAGAAATACCTCGATACAAGGATCATCTTCACGGATACGGAGAAGTCGAACTGGACCTGGGATCCTGAAGCCGGTCAGTTCTACTGGCATCGCTTCTTCTCGCACCAGCCGGACCTGAATTTCGACAATCCGCGCGTGGTGCGGGCCATCGTGCAGGTGATGAAGCGCTGGCTCGACACCGGCGTCGACGGCTTCCGGCTCGACGCCATTCCCTATCTGTGCGAGCGCGACGGCACCAATAACGAGAACCTGCCGGAGACGCATGCCATCATCAAGCGGCTGCGCCAGGAGCTCGACGCCTATGCCAAGGGCAAGATCCTGCTGGCCGAAGCCAATCAATGGCCGGAGGACGTGCAGGAATATTTCGGCCATGGCGACGAATGCCACATGGCCTATCACTTCCCGCTGATGCCACGCATCTACATGGCGATCGCCCAGGAAGACCGCTTTCCGATCACCGACATCCTGCGGCAGACGCCCGACATTCCCGCCGCTGCGCAGTGGGCGCTGTTCCTGCGCAATCACGACGAGCTGACGCTGGAAATGGTCACCGACGTCGAGCGCGACTATCTGTGGTCGACCTACGCCGACGACCCGCGCGCCCGCATCAATGTCGGCATCCGCCGCCGCCTTGCGCCGCTTATGGACAACGACCGGCGCAAGATCGAGCTGATGAACTCGCTGCTGCTGTCGTTCCCGGGCACGCCGATCATCTATTACGGCGACGAGATCGGCATGGGCGACAACATCTATCTCGGCGACCGCAACGGCGTGCGGACGCCGATGCAGTGGTCGCCGGACCGCAACGGCGGCTTCTCGCGCGCCGATCCGGCGCGGCTCTACGCGCCGATGATCATGGACCCGGTCTACGGCTATGAATCCGTCAATGTCGAGGCGCAGTCGCGCAGCCTGTCGTCGCTGCTTTCGGCGACCAAGCGGCTGATCGCGGTGCGCAAATCGACGCTTGCCTTCGGGCGCGGCACCATGACCTTCATCCGCCCGGAGAACCGCTCGGTGCTGGCCTATGTGCGCCAGTACCAGGGTGAGGCAATCCTGTGCGTCGCCAATCTGTCGCGGTCGGCGCAGGCCACCGAGCTCGACCTCTCCGCCTTCAAGGACCGCATTCCGCTCGAGATGCTCGGGCGCACGCGCTTCCCGGCGATCGGCGAGCTGCCCTACATGATCACGCTCGCGCCCTACGGCTTCTACTGGTTCCAGCTGCAGGAGCGCGACAAGTCCGAGCCGGTGACGCCGCGCGCGGTGCCGGAATTCGAGACGCTGGTGGTGCCGATGAATTCGACCTGGATGTCGCTGGCGCGCACCCGCGGCGTGTTCGAGCACGACGTGCTGCCCGGTCATCTCGCCCGCACGCGCTGGTATCCGGAGCGCTCGGCCAGCGCGATCCAGCCGATGCTGGTCTCCGCGATCCCGTTCTGCGACATCGGCGACAACCGGCCGTGGCTTGCCTTCTTCGAGACCACGCAGCGCGGCACCACCAGCCGCTACGTGCTGCCGATGCAGATCGAGTGGGTGCGCTTCGACCGCGAGCGCTACAATCCGCGCGCGTTCGCCGCCGTGCGCCAGGGCGCGCGCGAGGGCACCTTGCTCGATGTCGCCACCGACCAGATCTTCACCGGCCTGTTCCTGCGCAACTTGCGGGAAAACCTCACGGTCGACGAAGGCGAGCAAGGCCTCAAGCTCGAATTCCGGCCGACCAGCCGCTTCTCCGACCGGCCGGTGCGGCAGCCCGAGCGCATCCGGGTCTTCGAGAACGATCAGCCGCATTCGACCGCGCTGGTCGACAACGAATATGTCACCAAGATCTACCGCAAGCTCGAGGTCGGCATCAATCCGGAGATCGAGATGGGCCGCTTCCTCACCGAAGTGGTCAATTTTCCGAACACTCCTGCCTTGCTCGGCACCGCCGAACTGATCGAGGGCGACAAGCGCAGCGCCATCGCCGTGCTGCATGCGATGGTCGTCAACCAGGGCGACCTCTGGACCATCGCAGGCGCACACCTCGACCGCCTGGTCGAACGGCAGCGCCTGCTCACGGTGAGCGAGCACCCCGTGGAGAACGGCGACCAGGCGACCTATCTGCGCCACATGTCGCATAGCGGAAAGCGGCTCGCCGAGCTGCATATCGCGCTCGCCAGCAACCGCGACCTGCCGGACTTCGCGCCCGAGCCGACCAAGCCCGACGACCTGCAGCGCTGGGCCGACGAGATCATGGCGCGGGCCGAGCGCGTGTTCGATACGCTGAAGCAGCGACGCAGCTCCCTGAAGGAAGCCGACCGGCTGCTGGCCGATCAGTTGCAGGCCCAGCACGACACGCTGCCGGAGCGGCTCAAGGCACTGCTGCCGCGCGAGACCGACGGCTTCAACATCCGCCATCACGGCGACCTGCATCTCGGTCAGTTGCTGGTGGTCAAGGACGACGTCTTCATCATCGATTTCGACGGCGGACCGGGCCGCACCATCGCCGAGCGGCGGCGCAAGGCACCGCCGGCACGCGACGTCGCCGGCCTGATCCGTTCGATCGACTATGCGGCAACGGCCGCGCTGGAACGGACGCTCAAGGTCTCCCCCGACGAGAGCGGCCGGCTGAGCCTCGCCTTGGCCGAATGGCGCGACCAGGCCGCGGATACCCTGCTGGCGGCCTATCGCGAGACGATGGCCGGCCAGCGGCTGTGGCCCGCCGACACCAAGACGGCCGATCGCCTGCTCAATTTTTTCCTGCTTGAGAAAGCCTTCTATGAGATCGAGTATGAGCTGGCCAACCGGCCGGATTGGCTGCGGGTGCCGCTCACCGGCCTGCTGAGGATCCTGGCGCAACAACCGCATGAGGTTGCATGAGCAAACTGCCCGCCGAGGCCTATGCCATCATCGAGGGCCGCCACTCCGACCCCTTCCACTATCTCGGGCTTCACCCCGAGGGCGATCGCAACGTCGTGCGAGCCTTCCTGCCCGATGCCAGTAATGTCGAGGCGATCGGCGAGCATGGCGAGACGGCGCCGCTGGCGCGGATCCATGACGCCGGCCTGTTCGCGGGTCCCCTGCCGAACGGCTCGACGCGCTACCAGCTCCGCGCCCGCTTCGGCGACAACGTCGTCGAGCTGGAGGATGCCTACCGCTTTCCGCCGATCCTGAGCGATTTCGATCTCTATCTGCTCGGCGAGGGCACACATCAGCGCGTCTACGATACGCTCGGCGCGCATCCGATGACGCTCGACGGCGTCGACGGCATCGGCTTCGTGGTGCTGGCGCCGAATGCGCGCCGGGTCAGCGTGGTCGGCGACTTCAATTTCTGGGACGGACGGCGGCATCCGATGCGCGTGCGCGGCCCGGGCTACTGGGAACTGTTCATCCCGCGTGCTCGCGTTGGCGACCACTACAAATTCGAGATCATCGGGCGCAACGGCCAGCATCTGCCGCTGAAGTCCGATCCCCTGGCGTTCGCCGCCGAGGTACGGCCGAAGACCGCCTCGATCGTGATCGACGAGCGCAGGATCCCGCATCCGCGCCCGGCGCCGGATCGCGTCAATGCGCTGAGCTCGCCGATGTCGATCTACGAGGTCCATCTCGGGTCGTGGCGGCGCAAGGGCCGCAACGAGTGGCTGACCTATCGCGAGATGGCGGAGCAGCTGCCAGCCTATGCCAGCGACATGGGCTTTACCCATGTCGAATTCCTGCCGATATCAGAGCATCCGTTCGACGGCTCCTGGGGCTACCAGCCGACCGGCATGTTCGCGCCGACCAGCCGCTTCGGCTCGCCGGACGATTTCGCCGCGCTGATCGACGCCTGTCACGGCGCACGGCTCGCCGTGCTGCTCGACTGGGTACCCGGGCATTTCCCCGACGATCCGCACGGGCTCGGCAGCTTCGACGGCACCGCGCTCTACGAGCACGCCAATCCGCTGCAGGGCCGTCACCTCGACTGGGGCACGCTGATCTACAATTACGGACGCACCGAGGTCACCAACTTCCTGGTGTCGAACGCGCTGTTCTGGCTCGATCGCTACGGCATCGACGGGCTGCGCGTCGATGCCGTCGCCTCCATGCTCTATCTCGACTACAGCCGTCCCGCCGGCGGCTGGATTCCGAACAAATATGGCGGGAGGGAAAACATCGAGGCGATCGATTTCCTGCGCCGCTTCAACACCGAATTGTTCGCGCACTTCCCGCAAGCGACCACGGCGGCGGAGGAATCCACGGCATGGCCGCAGGTGTCGCGCCCGGTCGAATATGGCGGGCTCGGCTTCGGCTACAAGTGGAACATGGGCTGGATGCACGACACGCTGAAATATATCGGCAAGGATCCGATCCACCGCAAATTCCATCACGGCGACATCCTGTTCGGCGTGCACTACGCCTTCTCGGAAAATTTCATCCTGCCGCTGTCCCACGACGAGGTCGTGCACGGCAAGCGCTCGATCCTCGGCCGCATGCCCGGCGACGAGTGGCAGCGCTTTGCCAATCTGCGCGCCTATTACAGCTTCATGTTCGGCCACCCCGGCAAGAAGCTGATGTTCATGGGCTGCGAGTTCGGCCAGGAGCGCGAGTGGAATCACGACTATTCGATCGATTGGCATCTGCTGCAACAGCCGAGGCACAGCGGCATCCAGAACCTGGTCCGCGACCTCAACCGGCTCTATCGCGCGTTGCCGGCGCTGCACGAGCTCGACTGCGACCAGGCCGGCTTCGAGTGGGTCGTCACGGACGATGCCAACAACAATGTGTTCGGCTGGATCCGCAAGGGCAATGCTGAGCGCGCACGCTGCCTCGTGGTCGCGAACTTCTCGCCCAACGTCTACCGCAACTATCGCGTCCGGGTGCCGTTCGCGGGCAAGTGGCACGAGGTGTTCAACTCGGACTCCGCGCATTACGGCGGCACCAATGTCGGCAATGTCGGCGAGGTCCGCACATCGGAGGGCCCCACGCCCGAACTGAGTCTGACGATACCGCCGCTGGCTGCGATCTTTCTCGTACCGGAAAGCTGATTGATGCGACTGACCGGGGGTACGTCCGCGCGGCTCGGTGCAAGCTGGGACGGCAGAGGCACCAATTTTGCGCTGTTCTCGGCGAATGCGGAGAAGGTCGAGCTGTGCCTGTTCGACGGCCAGGGCCGCCGCGAGCTCGAGCGGATCGAGATGCCGGAGCGCACCGAAGACGTCTGGCACTGCTACCTCAACGACGTCTCGCCGGGCCAGCTCTACGGCTATCGCGTCTACGGGCCCTACGCACCGGAGCGCGGCCATCGCTTCAACGCCAACAAGCTGCTGCTCGATCCCTATGCCAAGCGGCTCGCCGGCCGGCTGGTGTGGAGCGATGCGCATTTCGCCTATCGCACCGGCAGCGCGCGCGAAGACCTCTCCTTCGACCGGCGCGACAATGCCCGCGGCATGCCGAAGGCGGTGGTGGTCGACGAGAGCTTCAACTGGGGCCGCCGCGAGATTCGGCCGCACATTCCCTGGGAAGACACCATCATCTACGAGGCCCACGTCAAGGGCCTGACGCAGAAGCGCGAGGACGTGCCGCCGAACCTGCGCGGCACCTATGGCGGATTGTCGTCGCCTGCGATGATCGAGCATCTCAAACGGCTCGGCGTCACCACCATCGAGCTGTTGCCGATCCACGGCCTGATCGATGACCGCATCCTGGTCGAGAAGAAGCTGGCGAATTACTGGGGCTACAACACCATCGCCTTCTTCGCGCCGGAGGCACGCTACGCCCAGGACAATGCGCTCGATTCCTTCCGCACCACGGTGGCGCGGCTGCACGATGCCGGCATCGAGGTGCTGCTCGACGTCGTCTACAACCACACCGCCGAGGGCAACCATATGGGCCCGACGCTGTGCTTCCGCGGCATCGACAATGCCTCCTATTACTGGCTGAACCGCGAGAACCCGCGCTTCTACGACGACTTCACCGGCTGCGGCAGCTCGGTCAACCTCACCCATCCGCGCGTGCTGCAGATGGTAATGGATTCGCTGCGCTACTGGGTCGAGGTCTGCCATGTCGACGGCTTCCGCTTCGATCTCGCCACGACCCTGGCGCGCGGGCCGAACGGGTTCGATCGCAACCACCCCTTCCTCACCGCGATCCGCCAGGACCCGGTGCTGGCAACCGCCAAGATGGTCGCCGAGCCCTGGGACCTCGGTCTCGGCGGCTACCAGGTCGGGGCGTTCCCATCGCAATGGTCGGAATGGAATGACCGCTATCGCAGCGCGATGCGGCGCTACTGGAGCGGCGAAGGCAGCCTGATCGGCGATATTTCGGGCCGCATGACCGCGTCCTCGGATTTGTTTCACCACGACAACCGCGCGACCCGCGCCAGCGTCAACCACGTCACGGTACATGACGGTTTTACGCTCGCCGATCTCTTCAGCTACAACGAGAAGCACAACGAGGCCAATGGCGAGGACAATCGCGACGGGTCCAACGACAATCACAGCAACAATTGCGGCCATGAAGGCCCGACCGACGATCCTGCCATCATCGCGCTGCGCCGCCAGCTCAGGAAGAATGCGCTGGCATGCCTGCTGCTGGCGCAAGGCACGCCGCTGATCCTCGCCGGCGACGAGGTCGCGAACACGCAAGGTGGCAACAACAACGCCTATTGCCAGGACAACGAAACCGGCTGGATCGGCTGGGAGAACCTCGGCACGGATGACGACGCCATCGATTTCATCGGCCACCTGACCGCGCTGCGGCGTCGCTTCGGCCAGATCCGCTGCCAGAGCTGGCTCGACGGCCGCCGCACCGACGGCAGCTACGGCGTGCTCTGGCTGACGCCCGCGGCGGAAGAGATGAAGGAATCCGACTGGAAATTCCCGGAGAGCCGATTCCTCGCCTATGTGCTGGGGCCGATGGAACCAGGACAGGCGCCGATCTTTATCGTTCTCAATGCCGCACCGCAGGAGATCGTGTTCAGGATGCCGAGGATGGCGGAATACAGGAGCTGGCAGCAGGTCCTGAACACAACCAAGGCCGAGCAAACGGCTGAGCAATTCGCATCCGGCGCCGATACCAAGGCACCCCCGCGCTCGGTGCTGGCATTTGCAGGCTCCACATGAATAGACAACATTTCGGCGCCGAGCTGACACCTGACGGCACACGCTTCCGGCTGTGGGCGCCGGCGGCCAAGCGCGTCGACCTCCTGATCGACCAGCCGCATGCGCGAAGCCGCGATGCGCATGAGCTCACGCGCGACGCCGCCGGCTGGTATGTCGCCGAGATCCCAGGCGCGCGCGCCGGCACGCGTTACAAATTCCGCATCGATGACAAGGTCGATGTGCCGGATCCCGCCTCCGCATTCCAGCCGGACGACGTGTTCGGCCCGAGCGAAGTGATCGACCACGCGGCCTTCAAATGGCGCGCGACGGACTGGCGCGGACGTCCCTGGCACGAGACCGTCGTCCTCGAGGCCCATGTCGGCACCTTCACCCGAGAGGGCACCTATCGCGCCATGATCGACAAGCTCGATCATCTCGTGGCGACAGGCATCACCGCGCTCGAGCTGATGCCGCTGGCGGATTTCGCCGGGAAGCGCAACTGGGGCTATGACGGGGTGCTGTGGTACGCGCCCGACAGCGCCTATGGCCGTCCCGACGACCTCAAGACCCTGATCGACGAAGCGCATCTGCGCGGGCTGATGGTGATGCTCGACGTGGTCTATAACCATTTCGGCCCCGAAGGGAATTATCTCGGCCGCTATGCGCCCGCTTTCTTCAGTGACGCGCATACCCCGTGGGGCAGCGCAATCGACTATCGCGTGCCCGAGGTGCGTGCGTTTGCGATCGGCAGCGTGATGAGCTGGCTGCGTGACTATCGCTTCGACGGGCTGCGGTTCGATGCGGTCAACACCATCGTCGAAGCCGGCGAGATCGCCGTTATCCATGACTTCAGCAAGGCCGCCGGCAAGCTCGCCACCGAGACCGGCCGCTACATCAACCTCGTGCTCGAAAACGGCGACAACATTGCAAGCCTGCTCGATGCCGCCGAGGATCCGCCGCACGGCAAATTCCGCGGCCAGTGGAACGACGACTATCATCACGCCTGGCACGTGCTGCTGACCGGCGAGACGCAGGGCTACTATGGCGACTACCGGACGCCGAAGCAGGACCTCGCACGCGCGCTGTCGTCCGGCTACATCTACCAGGGCGAAGTCTCGGAGTTCTGGGGCGGCAAGGCCCGCGGCGAGCCGAGCGGCATGCTGTCGCCGACCTGCTTCATCAACTTCCTGCAGAACCACGACCAGATCGGCAACCGGCCGCTCGGCGATCGTCTCGTCAGCATTGCCAGGCCGGAGGCGGTCGCGGCGGCGCTGGCGGTGACGCTGATCGCGCCGACCACGCCGATGCTGTTCATGGGCGAGGAATGGGGCGCGACGACGCCCTTCCCGTTCTTCTGCGATTTCAAGGGCGATCTCGCCAACGCTGTCCGCGCCGGACGGCGCAAGGAGTTCGCCTGGGCCTATGCCAAATATGGCGACGACATTCCCGACCCGCTCGCCGACGAAACGGTGCGGTCGGCCGTGCTCGACTGGGCGGCCCTCGGGCATGATCCGGCGCGTGCACGGCTTGCGCTGGTGCGCGACCTGCTCGCCGTGCGCCGGCAGGAGATCATGCCGCGGCTCAGAGGGTGCCGCTTCGGCGACGCCATCGTGGCGGACGACCTGTTGACGGCGCATTGGCAGATGGGCGACGGCGGGACGCTGCGGCTGACCGCCAATTTGTCCGATCGCGATATCCCCGATGGACCGGAGCCGAAGGGAACTGCGATCTGGGGCGGCGCGTTGTCGAGCGACCTCCCCGGCTGGGCGGTGCGCTGGCACATCGGATAGCACAATGCCTCCGGCGATCCCGATCGCAACCTACCGTCTGCAACTCACTGCCGATTTCGACTTCGATGCCGCCGCCGGCGTGGCGCCGTATCTGAAGGCGCTCGGCATCAGCCATGTCTATGCGTCGCCCTTCATGAAGGCGCGCAAGGGCTCGACCCACGGCTATGACGTCGTCGACCACACCAAATTCAACCCGGAGCTCGGGGGCGAAGAGGGCTTTGCGCGACTGAGCGACGCATTGAAGCGCCATGATCTCGGCCTGATCCTGGATTTCGTGCCTAACCATGTCGGCGTTCACTTCGCCGACAATCCGTGGTGGCTCGATGTGCTGGAATGGGGACCGGTGTCGCCGCACGCGGTCTCCTTCGACATCGACTGGGACCAGCTGCCCTATCGCGCGCGCGGCGGCGTGCTGCTGCCGATCCTCGGCTCGTCCTATGGCCAGGCGCTGGAGCGCGGCGACATCGAGCTGCGCTATGACGCGAACGAAGGCAGCTTCTCGGCCTGGTATTTCGAGCACCGCCTGCCGATCGCGCCGGAGCGCTATGGCGAGGTGCTGCGCACCGTCGTCCGCGAGGCCGCTGCCGAACAGAGCACCGCCGGACGCGCGATGCTCGAGCTCACCGCGCAATACCGGGGGCTGCGTCATCCCAATCGCCTCGAGGCGCCGGCGCTGAAGGCGGCGATCAAGGCGATCGAGGGCGGCGCCGACCTCATCGCGCGCGGGCTCAATGCCTATCGCGCCGGCGAGGACCGCCCGACCCAGACGCTGGCGCTACATCATTTGCTGGAACGCCAGCACTACAAGCTCGGCCACTGGCGGCTGGCGTCCAGCGACATCAACTATCGCCGCTTCTTCGACGTCAACACGCTGGCCGGCCTCAGGGTCGAGGACGCCGCCACCTTCGAGGCGAGCCATAGCCTTGTGAAGCGGCTGATCGCCGAGGACCGGCTGCAGGGCTTGCGGCTCGACCATATCGACGGCCTGCGCGATCCCGCGCAGTACTTCCAGCGGCTGCGCCGCCTGATCCGCTCCGCGCAGGGCGCGAAAGCCAGACCGTTCTACATGGTGATCGAGAAGATCCTTGGCGAGGACGAGAAGCTGCCGAGATTCAGCGGCGTTCACGGCACCACCGGCTATGAATGGATGAACACGATCAGCCAGGCACTGGTCGACGGTCGCGGCCTCGATCCGCTCAACGAGATCTGGCGCCAGATCAGCAACCAGTCGCCGAACCTGACGCCGGTGTTGCGCGAGGCCAAGCAGCGCGTGCTGGAGACGCTGCTCACCAGCGAATTTACCGTGCTGGCGCGGCTGCTCGCGCGCATTGCCAGCGGACACTACTCGACCCGCGACTTCTCCGGCGACAGTCTGCGGCAGGCGCTCGAGCTCTATGTGCTGCACTTTCCGGTCTATCGCACCTATCTCACCGCCTCGGGACCAGCCGCGCATGACCGCGCACTGATCCGCGAGACCATCGAGCGCGCCCGCGCCGACTGGTTCGCCGCCGACGAAGGCATCTTCGATTTCCTGCGCGACGCCTTGACCATGGACTTGTTGCAGCCCGGCCGGCCGCCGCATGGCGCGCCGCGGGTCCGGCGCTTCGCGCTGAAGGTGCAGCAATTCACCGGGCCGATGATGGCGAAGTCGCTGGAGGATACCGCCTTCTATCGCTATCACCGGCTGCTGGCGCTCAACGAGGTTGGCGGCGATCCGGCGGCGGGCGCGATCGCACCCGAGGCCTTCCACGCCATGATGCAGGCCCGCGCCCGCGAATGGCCGCACGGCATGACGGCGACCGCGACCCACGACACCAAGCGCGGCGAGGACGCCCGCGCCCGCATCATGGCGCTTGCGGAAATCCCCGGCGAATGGACCAGCGCGGTGGCGCGCTGGAAGGTGCTGAATGCGCCGCATCTCGTGCTCGACGCCAAGATGCGCGCGCCATCGGCGACGTTCGAATACATGCTGTATCAGGCCCTGCTCGGCGCCTGGGATCCCGATGACGCCTCGCTCGCCGCCCGCATCCAGGCCTACGCGCTGAAGGCAGCGCGCGAGGGCAAGCAGGAAACAAGCTGGCTCAATCCGCACCAGCCTTACGAGGCCGGCGTGAAAGCCTTTATCGAGCGGATCCTCGATCGCAAGACCTCGCCGGAATTCCTCGATGCGCTGGGGACGCTGGCGCGGCGCACGGCGTTGATCGGCGCGCTGAATTCGCTCAGCCAGATCACGCTGAAGGCAACCATGCCGGGCGTGCCGGATTTCTACCAGGGCACCGAAGGCTGGGATCTTTCGCTGGTCGATCCGGACAACCGCCGTCCGGTCGACTTTACCGAACGGGCAGGAATGCTCGCCACACTGGAGACGCCGGATTGGGATGCGTTGGTGCAAAACTGGCGCGACGGCCGTCTCAAATTCGCATGGACGCGGCATCTGCTGCGGCTCCGCAACGAGATGGCCGATGTGTTCACCAGCGGCAACTACGTGCCGCTCGCGGTCAGCGGCCCGCACCGCGATCACGTCATTGCCTTCGCGCGGCGCCATGGCCGCGAGGCGGCCATCGTTGCGGTGGCAAGATCATTCGCCCCATTCACGCAAGGCGGCCGCAGCTGGCCGCGCCCCGAAGCTTTTGAAGGTGAAATCGACGTGACGGGGTATGCACTCCCGGATGGAGCAACCAGGATTCAGCTCTCGGCGCTGTTCGCCAATCTTCCGGTCGCGGTGCTAAAGGCCAAGGCCGCAACGGCGTCGAAACCAACCTCGAGGCGAGCGCGCTCGCACGCCTAGAGCATTTTCGGTTCTGATTGAATCAGAACCGAAGCTCTAGATTCTTGTTTTGTCGCGTTTTCTTCACGCGAACCGGTGTCCACTTCGCTCGAAAACGCTCTAGTTTGATGCGTCAGCGCTTGGTCAGCAGCAATTTCCCGCGCTTCTGGATCGCCACCTGCGCGACCTCGGCGAACCGTTGCAGCAGCCACGGCAGCGTCACTTCGACCCGCACATGGGCATCCTCGACATCGACATGCCCGGCCGCGACCTGCCCCAGCGCCCGGACACGAAAGCTCATCCGGTTGTCGTCCCAGCGCTCCTCGTCGACGCTCAAGACCGGCAGGTTCGCCGTCGCGCGCGACAGGCCCGTTTTCAAGCGGCGCATCGCCTCGTCGCGGCCGAGGCTATGGGGTATCGAAACGATCAGCGGCGCCGACATTGCGATGCACTCCTCTGTGGATTTCGTTGATGTAGTTCTGTTCCAAGGCAAACGGAAGAACCACACAGTTTTATCGCGCCGCCGACTCCGGAACCTTCACAGTTACGGGTTGTTTTCCTCCCCGAAGGGCAGAAACGAGACGAGCCCGCGGGGCTGAGGAGACGCTAGATGTCAATTGGAACGATCATTCTCATCATTCTGGTCATTGCGCTGCTTGGCGGCTTCAGTGGCATCGGCGGCGGACCGTTTTACGGCACCGGCTATTACGGCGGCGGCGGGCTCGGCCTGGTCGTCGTGATCCTGCTGATCCTGCTCCTGATGGGACGACTGTAGCGCGTGGCGGCACTGTGCCCGATCCGCATCAACGACTGTCATCGCCCGCGCAAGCGGGTGATCCAGTATTCCAGAGACGCTTGCTATTGAACCGATAAGCCGCGGCGTACTGGATACCCCGCTTCCGCGGGGTATGACGAACCAAGCCAACGGCACGAGCTTGCCCAACAGTTTCTACTGCGCCGCAAGCTTCTTCATCGCCGACTTGATCGACGATGCCGCGTCCTCGTAGCCATCCCAGGCCTTCGTCTTCGCGAGCAAGGCCGGCACGGTGCGTAGCGTGAATGTCTTCGGATCGAGATCACCGCGCAGCTGCGGCCAGGTCAGCGGCATCGAAACCGTCGCCCCCGGACGCGCCCGCGGCGACAACACCGCGACCGCCGTCGACATCCTGTCGTTGCGCAAATAGTCGAGGAATATCTTTCCCGTGCGTTTGGCCTTGGACATGTTGATCAGATAGCGCTCGGGATCGTCCTGCGCCATCCACTGGCAGACCGCCTGCGCGAACGCCTTGGCCTCCTTCCACGTCACCTTGTCCCTGCTGCCAGCGAGCAGCGGTGTGACGACGTGCAGCCCCTTGCCGCCGGTGGTCTTGCAGAAGCTTTCGAGACCGACCGCGGTCAGCCGCTGCCGCATGTCCTTGGCGGCATCGATCACGTCGGTGAATGCGACGTCGGGCGCGGGATCGAGATCGAACACCAACCGGCCCGGCGTGTCATAGGCATCGGGCGCGCAATTCCAGGGATGCAGCTCGAGCCCGCCGGCCTGCGCGACCGCCGCCAGGCCCTCGATCCGGTCGATCTGCAGATAGGGTTTGCGGTCACCTGAGACCTTCGCAAGCTTGAGGAGCTTCGACGTGCCGGCCATCGCATGACGCTGGAAGAAGGTCTCGCCCTTGATGCCGTCGGGCGCTCGCACGATCGAGCACGGCCGGCCCTTGAGATAGGAGATCATCCATTCGCCGACCGCCTCGAAATAATTGGCGAGGTCGAGCTTGGTCACCGGCTCGCCATCGCCCGCATCAGGCCACAGCGCCTTGTCCGGATGCGAGATGACGACGCCCATCACCTCGCTGGACGCCTTCCCGGTGCCCTTCTTCGCCACGCCCTTGGCCATCGGCTTCACCACTTTGGTTACAACCGGCCGCTCGGCCTCGACTTCGTGCGCCGGCTTGTCCTGGCGCAGGCCCTTGAAGGCGGCCTGGCGGATATTTCCGGCGTCGGTCCAGCCGGCGAACTCGATCTCGGCGACCAGCTCCGGCTTCAGCCAGTGCACGTCGCGGGTCTTCTTCGGCGCGTCCTTGCCGCCGAACGGGCTCTCGTCCGCCTCCGCCGCCTTCAGCGCCGGCGTGATGCGGCGGACCGTATCCTGGCCGAAGCCAGTGCCGACGATGCCGACAAACGCCAGATGATCGCCGCGATAGACGCCCGCCATCAGCGAGCGGAATTTGCCGTTGGTGGTCTTCCAGCCGCCGAGCACCACCTCATGGTCGGCGCGGATTTTTGCCTTGGTCCAGTCGTCGGAGCGGCCGGAACGGTAGGCACCGTCGAGCCGCTTGGAGACGATGCCTTCGAGGCCGAGCTTGCGCGCGGATTCCAGCACCGCCTCGCCGCGCTGCTCGAAATGTTCGACATAGCGGATCAGGAGGTTCTTGCCCTTGCGTGCCGCGAGCAATTGCTTCAGCCGCGCCTTGCGCTCGGCGAGCGGCAGCGGGCGCAGGTCCCCGGTGCCGGCGAACAGCAGGTCGAACGCGTAGAAGATCAGCCGATCCGTCTTGCCGTCGGAGAGCGCGGCCTGCAGCGTCGAAAAATGCGGCGTGCCGTTCTTGTCGAGCGCGACGATCTCGCCATCGATCAGCGCATCCGGCAGCTCCTCCGCCTCCTTCACGATCGCGCCGAACTTGGCGGACCAGTCGAGCCCCTTGCGCGTCTTCAGCACGGCCTCGCCGTCTTCGACACGGAGCTGCACGCGGTAGCCGTCGAACTTGATCTCGTGGCACCAGCCCGTGCCATTGGGTGGAGACTCGACCGCGGCGCAGAGCTGCGGCGCGACGAAATCGGGCATCTCCGATACCTGCTTCGGTTTGGCCTGCCGCGCCACTTTCAGCCGCTCCTTGGGCGCCGGCGCCTTGGTCCTGGCGCGCGCGTCCGCAGCCATGCCGTGGTTGGACTGCCAGACCGCGTCAGCTTTGGCCTTGCCATTGCCCTTGGCCAGCATGAACGGCTTCGGCGCCCGGCCCTTGCCGGCCGCGATCTGCGCCATCGAGCGTCCGGAAGCGACCGAACGATCCTCGTCGAGGATCTCCTCGCCGTTGCCGTCAACGGCATATTCGTCGCGGTGCTTGATCAGGAGCCAGTTGGTGCGCTTGCCGCCGAAGCGGTCGCCCTTCATCCGCACCAGCACCCAGCTGCCGTGCAGCTTGTCGCCCTCGAGCGTGAACTTCAGGTCGCCCTTCCTGAAGCCGCGTTCGGGATCGTCCGATTCCCAGGTGCCGCGATCCCACAGCTGCACCGTGCCGCCGCCATACTGGCCTTCGGGAATGGTGCCTTCGAAGTCACCATAGTCGAGCGGATGATCCTCGACCTCGACCGCCAGCCGCTTGTCATGCGGATCGAGCGACGGCCCGCGCGTCACCGCCCAGGACTTGAAGACGCCGTCGAATTCGAGCCGCAGATCGTAATGCAGCCGCGTCGCGTCGTGCTTCTGGATGACGAAGCGCCGCTGCTTGCTAGGTGCGACCTTGACGTCGCCCGACGGCTCGCTGGTCTTCTCGAAGTCGCGCTTCTTGCGATAGGTGGACAGGTTTCTCAGCGACACAACAAACCTCGGCAAACCCTCGGCGCAAACGACGGCCGCCGCCTCCGTGCGGCCATCAGGAACCAAAACCCACGGTATCCGTTCAAGTTCCAAACTCAAGCTGTTTGGAGGCGATCATGGCCGCTCCCCGCGCCTACTGGAAAGGCACGCTCAAGCTCTCGCTGGTGTCATGTCCGGTGGCGCTCTACCCGGCCTCGACCACGGTCGAGAAGACCCGCTTCCACATGATCAACCGGGAGACCGGCAACCGGCTGAAGCAGCAGATGGTCGATACCGAGACCGGCGACGTTGTCGAGGGCGACCAGAAGGGCCGCGGCTACGAGGTCAGCAAGGGCAAATATGTCGAGATCGAAAAGGACGAGCTCGAAGCGGTCCAGATCGAGAGCAACCATACCATCGACATCGACAGCTTCGTGCCCGAGGGCGAGATCGACAAGCGCTATCTCGACCACCCCTACTATATCAGGCCCGACGGCAAGGCCGGCGTCGACGCGTTCGCGGTGATCCGCGACGCCATGAAGGATCAGGACCGCGTCGCGCTGGCGCGGATCGTGCTGACCAACCGCGAGCATGTGATCGCGATCGAGCCGCTCGACAAGGGTATGCTCGGCACCACCTTGCGCTACCCCTACGAGCTGCGCGATGCCGACGATTATTTCGACGACATTAAGAGCCCGAAGGTCACGAAGGACATGATCGAGCTCGCCGGCCATATCCTCGACAGCAAGGCTGCGCATTTCGATCCGTCGAAATTCAAGGACGAGTATGAGACCGCGCTGAAGGCCCTGGTCCGCCGCAAGGCGGCCGGCAAGCCGATCAAGACCGCCGAGCGCGAGGAGAGGCCAAGCAACGTCGTGAGCCTGATGGACGCGCTGCAGCAGAGCCTCAAGGGCGGCAAGAGCGGCGCAAGGCGCTCGCGCTCCACCGCGCGCCGCCCGACCGCGCATCGCCGCGCCGCCAAGAAGGCGCACCGGTCAAGCGCGCGGCGACGCAAGGCTGGGTGAGATCTCTCGTCATTGCGAGCGCAGCGAAGCAATCCATCTCTCCACATACGCGGAAGGATGGATTGCTTCGTCGCTACGCTCCTCGCAATGACGGATGGATGCAACTCGTCCGCTACTTCTTCTTCGAGCTCTTCCGCTTCTTGGCAGTCTTGCGCTTCTTCGCCGTCTTCTTGGACGACTTCTTCGGCACCTTCTTGCCCTTGGCGCGCGCCTCGGACAGCCCGATCGCGATCGCCTGCTTGCGGCTCTTCACCTTCTTCTTGGAGCGGCCGCTGCGCAGCGTGCCGGCCTTGCGTTTCTTCATCGCGCGCTCGACATCGCGCGATGCTTTCCGCGAATATTTCCTTGCCATGGGTTGTCTCCCGGTGAGGGAAAACAAGCCTCGATGGCAGCGAAAGTTCCGTTTGGTGTCGTCGGGCGACGGCACCAACGTAGCCCGCATGAGCGCAGCGACATGCGGGAGATGCCCCGGATATCGCTTCGCTCATCCGGGCTACATGTTAGTCCGCTGCGCGCAGCCGATAGCCGATGCCGGTCTCGGTCAGCACGAATTGCGGACGCTCCGGGTCGGCCTCGATCTTCTGGCGAAGCTGGCGCACATAGACCCGCAGATATTGCGCATCGGTCAGTTCGTCCCACAATTCCTTCAAGAGGAAGCGGTGGGTCAGCACCTTGCCGGCATGCTGCACCAGCACGCGCAACAGGTCATACTCCTTCGGCGACAGCTTGATCTCCCTGTCGCCGACCTTGACGATCCGGCGCACCAGGTCGACCGAGAGATCGCCGGAGCGGAACACCGGCCGCTCGCCCTGCACCTGCAACTGGTGCCGCAGCGCCGCGCGCAGCCGCGCCAGCAACTCGTCCATTCCGAACGGCTTGGTCAGATAGTCGTCGGCGCCGAGGTCGAGCGCCTGCACCTTGCCGGCCTCGTCGCCGCGGCTCGACAGCACCACGATCGGCACGCTCTCGTTGCGGCCGCGGATCATGCGCAGGAGATCGTGGCCCTGGATGTCGGGCAAACCGAGATCGAGGATGATCAGCGCCGGTCCCTCGGCCAGCATCTCCAGTGCCAGCTTGCCGTTGGATGCCTCGAGGATGTCATAGCCCTGCGTGCTCAGCCCCATCCGCAGCAGCTTGCGGATCGGCGGCTCGTCGTCGATGACCAGGACCTTGATCGGCGTGGCGTTCATGCAGCAGTGTCCAGCGCGTTGGTGTCGGCAGGGATCGGCAGGCGGATGGTGATGACGGCGCCGCTGCGGTCGGCGCGGTTGGCCGCCGCGATCGTGCCGCGCATCGCCTCGACGAAGCCGCGCGAGATCGCAAGTCCGAGGCCGGTGCCGGGGCGGACATGGTCGCCCTTTTCGGCGCGATAGAATTTGTCGAACACGCTTTCGAGCTCGGCCGCGGGAATCCCGTTGCCTTCGTCGAGGATCTGCAGTGCGATCGTGTCGCGGTCGCGGGCGCCGCGGATCGAGATCGTGGTGTCCGATGGGGCGTATTTGGCGGCATTGTCGAGCAGGTTGAACAGCACCTGCTCGAACAGCACGGCGTCGAGCTCCAGCATCGGAAGGTCGGCCGCGAGCTCCAGCGACACCCGGTGATGCACCAGGATCTTGCTCGCCCGGCGCAGCGCGCTGCCGACGATCTCGCCGACATCGTGCCGCGCCGTGTTGGGCACGATCGCGCCGGATTCCAGCTTGGTCATGTCGAGCAGATTGGCGATGAACCGATTCAACCGCTCGGACTCGTCGATCACGGTGGCGAGCAGATCGTGCTTCTGCGCATCGCTCAGGTTGGCGCCGAGATCGCGCAGCGCCGAGGCTGAGCCGAGCACCGAGGCCAGCGGCGTCTTGAGATCGTGCGAAATCGAGGTCAGGAGCGCGCCGCGCAGCCGGTCGGATTCCACTGTGCGCTTGACGCGGTCCATGTCCTCGACCAGCAGCACGCGCTCGATCGCCAGCGCGCCCTGATCGACCAGCGCGTCGAGCAGCCGGCGCTGGTCCGGCGTCAGCAGGGGCCCGGTGCGGTCGTCATCGATGCCGATCACCCCGATCGGACCGCGGCCGGTGCGCATCGGCAGGAACAGCCGTTTTCCCCCCGGCAGCGTGTCCGAGCCGCGGCCGGCCGGGCGATCGTTGCCCCAGGCCCAGTTGGCGGCGGCAAGATCGGCCTGATCGAGCTGATCCTCCGGCGGATAGCCGCTCTTGACGGTCAGCATCCCATCCTCCGGCAGCAGCAGCACCACGCGCACCTTGAGCATCAGCGCGATCTGGTAGGCGGTCGCCCACAGCACGTCGTCCAGTGTCGCGGTGCCGGCGAGCTTGCGGCTGAAGGCGTAGAGCGATTCGGTGGTGCGGACGCGGCTGATCGCGGTGTCGGCCTGGGTGCGCACCCGCGCAGCGACGTTGGAGACCAGAAGCGCGATCAGCATGAAGAAGAAAAACGCCGCGACATTGGTCGGGTCGGTGATGGTGAAGGTATAGACTGGCGGCAGGAAGAAGAAGTTGTAGCACAGCGAGGCCGCGACGCTCGCCAGCAGCGACGGCCCGAGGCCGTAGCGCGCCGCGGCGCCGACCACGGCGGTGAGGAAGACGAGGTCGACATTCTCGATGCCGAAGAACGGCTGGATCAGCTTGGCCGCGCCGAGCCCGAGCGCCGCCAGCAGCAGCGCCATCAGATAGGGCCGCGGATTGAACGGCTCCTGCCGCTGCGCGGTCTGCACCGCCGCCTTGCCGACCGGCAGCTCGTCGCCGGCGATCACGTTGACGCTGATATTGCCGGCACGGCGCACCAGATCGTGCACGACGGATCCATGCGTCAGCTCGAACCAGCGCGAGCGCGTCGACTTGCCGATGATGATCTGGGTGACGTTGTTGGCCTGGGCGAAATTGATGACGTCGTCGGCGATGCGGCGGCCGACGCCGGGAAGCGTCAGCGCCTCGCCGCCGAGCGATTCCGCGAGCCGCATGGTGTCGGCCAGCCGGTCGCGCTGCTCGTCGGAAAGTTGCAGGCTGCGCCGCGTCTCGATGCTGACCGCGGTCCATTGCGCATGCAGCCGGTCGGCGAGGCGCTTGGTGTAGCGCACGAGCCCGGCCGCGCGCGGATCCTCGCTGAGGCACACCAGGATGCGTTCGCCCGCGGCCCAGGGTCCGGCAATCGCATTGGCCTGCATGTGGTTGAGCAGCTGCTCGTCGACCCGCTCGGCGGTGCGGCGCAGTGCCAGCTCGCGCAGCGCGGTGAGATTGCCGGGCGAGAAATAGTGTTCCAGCGCCCGCTCGGCTTGTCTCGGCACATAGACCTTGCCCTCCTTCAGCCGCTGGATCAGATCGTCGGGCGTCAGGTCGATCAGCTCGATCGCATCGGCGCGATCGACCACCGAGTCGGGCACCGTCTCGCGCACCCGCACATGGGTGATCTGCGCGACGACGTCGTTGAGGCTCTCGATGTGCTGGATGTTGATCGCGGTATAGACGTCGATGCCGTGCGACAGCAGTTCCTCGACGTCGAGGTAGCGCTTGGGATGCCGGCTGCCCGGCGCGTTGGTATGGGCGAGCTCGTCGACCAGCGCGAGCTGCGGCCGCCGCGCGATTAATGCGTCGAGGTCCATCTCCTCGAGCGTCTGGTCGCGATAGGCCAACCGCTTCCGCGGCAGCACCTCGAGACCCCTGAGCAGCGCCTCGGTCTCGATCCGGCCGTGGGTTTCGACGACGCCGACCACGACGTCGACGCCCGCCTTGAGGCGGGCGTGAGCGCTCGAGAGCATCTCGTAGGTCTTGCCGACGCCGGGGGCGGCGCCGATGAAGATCTTCAGCCGTCCCGATCGATCGGTCTCCCGGCGCGCCGCCTCCAGCAGCGCATCCGGCGAGGGTCGTTTGTCAGGGTCGCGCTGATTGGCCATACCGCAATATAGTCATCCTGCGAGAGACAGCCTACTCCCCTATTTTGCGTTTGCCGCGTCGAGCGCCAGGTTGAGCGCAAGAACGTTAACGCGGGGCTCGCTGATCACGCCGGCGAAGCGGCCCTGCGTGTTCTGCGTCACCAGCTCGCGCACCGCGTCCTCGGACATGCTGCGCGCCTTGGCAACCCGCGGCACCTGGAACAGCGCAGCGTCCGGCGAGATATCCGGATCGAGCCCGCTGCCCGACGTGGTCACAAGATCGACCGGGACGCTGGCGGACGGGTTCTCCGCCTTCAGCTTCTCGACATCCTCCTTGACCCGGTCGTTCAGCGCCTTGCTGGTCGGACCGAGGTTGGAGCCGCCGGAATTGGCCGCGTTATAGGGCGCCGGCACGGTCTTCGTGGAGTCGTTCGGATCGGGCGCGACCGTCGCCGACGGCCGGCCGTGGAAGTATTTATCTTCCTTGAACTCCTGCCCGATCAGGGCGGAGCCGATCACCTTGCCGTCCTGCTCGATCAGGCTGCCTTGCGCCTGCCGCGGGAAGATGACGCCGGCGATCCCGGTGACGGCGAGCGGATAGGCAAGGCCCGTGATCGCGGTCAGCAGGACCAGCACGAGGATGGCGGGGCGGATTTCTCTCAACATGATAGGTCTCCTAAGTCTCCTTCGTCATTGCGAGCGAAGCGAAGCAATCCATGGATCGGCATAACGGATGGATTGCTTCGTCGCGCTTCGCTCCTCGCAATGACGTTGTGGTTAAGCCAGGCCCAAAGCGGCGACGACGAGGTCGATCGCCTTGATGCCGATGAACGGGATGATGATGCCGCCCAAGCCATAGATCATCAGATTGCGGCCGAGCAGCGCGCCGGCACCGACCGCGCGATACTTGACGCCCTTCAGCGCCAGCGGGATCAGCGCGATGATGATCAGCGCGTTGAAGATGATCGCCGACAGGATCGCGCTCTGCGGGCTCGCCAGGTGCATCACGTTCAGCACCTGGAGCTGCGGATAGAACGCGAGGAACATCGCCGGGATGATCGCAAAGTACTTCGCGACGTCGTTGGCGATCGAGAACGTGGTCAGCGCGCCGCGAGTCATCAGCAGCTGCTTGCCGATCTCGACCACCTCGATCAGCTTGGTCGGGTTGGAATCGAGGTCGACCATGTTGCCGGCCTCGCGGGCGGCCTGCGTGCCGGTGTTCATGGCGACGCCGACATCGGCCTGCGCGAGCGCCGGCGCATCGTTGGTGCCGTCGCCGCACATCGCGACCAGCTTGCCCTTGGACTGCTCGTCGCGGATCAGCTTGAGCTTGTCCTCGGGGGTTGCCTGCGCCAGGAAGTCGTCGACGCCGGCTTCGGCCGCGATCGCCGCCGCGGTCATCGGGTTGTCGCCGGTGATCATCACGGTGCGGATGCCCATGCGGCGCAATTCGGCAAAGCGCTCGCGGATGCCGCCCTTGACGATGTCCTTGAGATGCACGACGCCGAGCAGCTTGCCGTCCTTGGCGACGGCCAGCGGCGTGCCGCCGGCCTTGGCGATCTCGTCGGCAATGGCCTGGATCTCGCGTGCTTCCGCGCTCATCGTCGCCGCGACCGCGCGGACCGTATTGCCCGAAGCAAGCGCACGCGACGAGCCGCCGTCGACATAGGCGAGGATGGCGTCGACCGCGCCCTTGCGGACCGACGAGGAGCCGGCATCGATGCCGCTCATGCGGGTCTGCGCGGTGAACGGCACGAAGGTCGCATGGAGCTCGTGCATCTCGCGGCCGCGGATGCCGTACTTCTCCTTGGCGAGCACCACGATGGAGCGGCCTTCCGGCGTTTCGTCGGCGAGGGAGGCGAGCTGCGCGGCATCGGCGAGATCCTGCTCGGAGACGCCGCGAATGGGGCGGAACGCCGTCGCCTGGCGGTTGCCGAGGGTGATGGTGCCGGTCTTGTCCAAGAGCAGCGTATCGACGTCGCCGGCGGCTTCCACCGCTCGGCCGGACATCGCCAGCACGTTGAAGCGCACCAGGCGGTCCATGCCGGCGATGCCGATCGCCGACAAGAGCGCGCCGATCGTGGTCGGGATCAGCGTCACGAACAGCGCCACCAGCACCACGACCGAGATCGAGCCGCCGGCATAGGCCGCATAGCTCGGGATCGTCACCGTCGCGAACACGAAGATGATGGTGAGGCCTGCCAGCAGGATGTTGAGCGCGATCTCGTTCGGCGTCTTCTGCCGCTCGGCGCCCTCCACCAGCTTGATCATGCGGTCGATGAAGGTCGAGCCTTGCGCTGCGGTGATGCGGACGCGGATCCAGTCCGACAGCACCTGGGTGCCGCCGGTGACCGCGGAACGATCGCCGCCGGACTCGCGGATCACAGGCGCGGATTCACCGGTGATCGCGGCTTCATTGACCGAGGCCACGCCTTCGATCACCTCACCGTCGGACGGGATGTTGTCGCCGGCCTCGACCAGCACGATGTCGCCGACCTTCAGCGAGGTGCCGGGCACCATGCGATAGGTCCGGTCGGTACCGGTGAGCAGCTTGGCCTGGCTCTCGGTGCGGGTCTTTTTCAGCGATTCCGCCTGCGCCTTGCCGCGGCCTTCGGCAACGGCCTCGGCGAAATTGGCGAACAGCACCGTGAACCAGAGCCAGAGGATGATCTGGAAGGTGAAGCCGAGATTGGCGCTGCCGGTGACGAGGTCGCGGACGAAGATCACCGTGGTCAACGCGGCCACGACCTCGACCACGAACATCACAGGGTTCTTCGCCATCAGGCGGGGATCGAGCTTGACGAAGGCCGATTTGATCGCCGGCACCAGGATCTTCGGGTCGAACATGGTCGACGCCGTCACCTGCTTTTGCAGTCTTGTGGTTTCCATGGTTGTCACTCCGGACAATTCGATCAGAACAGGGTGTTGGCGTTCATCGCGAGGTGCTCGACGATCGGCCCGAGCGCCAGCGCCGGGAAGAATGTGAGACCGCCGATGATCAGGATCACGCCGATGACGAGGCCGACGAACAGACCGCCGGTGGTCGGGAAAGTGCCCGCCGAGGCCGGGATCGACTTCTTCTCGACCAGCGAACCTGCAATGGCCATCGCCGGCACGATCATGAAGAAGCGGCCGACGAACATCGCGGAGGCGAGCGTCAAATTGTAGAACAGGGTGTTGCCGGTGAGGCCCGCGAAGGCCGAACCGTTATTGCCGGTCGCCGAGGTGAACGCGTACAGCACCTCGGTGAAGCCGTGCGGGCCGGAGTTCGCCATCGAGGCCACCGCCGACGGCAGCACCACGCCGACCGCGGTCCAGCCGAGATACATCAGCGGCAGCACCAGGATCGCGAGCATCGCCATCTTGACCTCGCGCGCCTCGATCTTCTTGCCGACATATTCCGGGGTGCGGCCGACCATCAGGCCGGCGACGAAGATGGCCAGCACGACGAACAGCAGCATGCCGTAGAAGCCGGCGCCGACGCCGCCGATGATGACCTCGCCGAGCTGCATGTTGATCAGCGGGATCATGCCGCCGAGCGCGGTGAAGCTGTCGTGCATGGCGTTGACCGCGCCGCAGGAGGCCGCAGTGGTGACGACAGCGAACAGCGAGGACGCGACGATGCCGAAGCGGACCTCCTTGCCCTCCATGTTGCCGCCGGAAAGGCCGAGCGCGTGCAGCGCGGTGGTGCCATTGGCTTCCGCCCAATAGGTGACGGTGACGCCGGCGACGAACAGGATGCCCATCACGGCGAAGATCGCCCAGCCTTGGCGCTCGTTGCCGACCATGCGGCCGAACACGTTGGTCATCGCGGCGCCGAGCGCGAAGATCGAGACCATCTGCACGAGGTTCGATAGCGCCGTCGGGTTCTCGAACGGATGCGCGGCGTTGGCGTTGAAGAAGCCGCCGCCATTGGTGCCGAGCATCTTGATCGCGACCTGCGAAGCCACCGGTCCGAGCGCGATGGTCTGCTTGCCACCCTCCAGCGTGGTGGCATCGACATAGGCGCCAAGCGTCTGCGGCATGCCCTGCCAGACCAGGAACAGCGCGTAGACGACGCAGATCGGCAGCAGCACGTAGAGCGTGCAGCGCGTGACGTCGACCCAGAAATTGCCGACCGTGCGCATCGACGAGCGGGTGAAGCCGCGGATCAGCGCCATCGCCAGCGCGATGCCGGTCGCCGCCGACAGGAAGTTCTGGTGGGTCAGGCCGACCATCTGGACCAGATAGGACAGCGTGCTCTCGCCGCCGTAGTTCTGCCAGTTGGTATTGGTGATGAAGGAGATCGCGGTGTTGAAGGAGAGATCCTCGGCAACCGCGGACTGGCCCGCTGGGTTGAACGGCAACACTGCCTGCAGCCGCATCAACCCGTAGATGATGGCGAAGCCACCGACGTGGAACAGCAGCATGGCGACCGTATAGGTCAGCCAGTGCTGCTCGCGCCGCTCGTCGACGCCGCCGACCCAGTAGATGCCGCGCTCGACCGGGCGCAGCACGGGCGACAGGAAGGTGCGCTCGCCATTGAACACGCGGGTCATGTACCAGCCGAGCGGTTTGACCAGCGCGGCAACGATCGCGCAAAACAGAATAATTTGAATCCAGCCGATGACGGTCATTTCGTCAAACCTTTCGAATGGGAGCGAAGCGCAGCATCGACGCGAACAAGCCGAGCAACAGCCCGGTCAGCATCGCGTCGGCTAACAGAATTGTGCAAAGCGCTGACATCGCGGGCCGCCTAGAAGCGTTCGGGCCGCAGCAATGCGTAAGTGAGGTAGAACAGCAGGCCGAGCGAGACGAGGCCGGCGAGCGAATAATCAAAGATCATCGCCGCCTCCGTTACAGCCGTTCACAGGCGTAGGCGTAACCGATGCCGGCCGCGAAGAAGCCGACCGCAAGCGCCGCCATGAGAATGTCCATCATGAGAGACTCCTATGCATCCGAGGGGGCGCGGGGCGACCGTATAAGCGCTCCGCGAGGGATGGCCGTGAGGTGCCATCCGGGGCATAGGTTTTCGAGAGGTGGCGAATAAGGACGTTATAGGAATCGTATAAAGGCCACGACTTCCGCAGCCGTCGTCCCGGCGAAAGCCAGGACCCATAACCACAGGGCCGAGTTTTGCGATGGCTGGGGCCCCAACCTGATCTCACAAGCAGATTCGGTGGTAATGGGTCCTGGCTTTCGCCAGGACGACAACTTGGCCTTTATGGAATCCCTATATCTCCGTCCCCCGCCTCATCTCGTTTTCAAATGGCGGTCCGGCCATTTTTGGCTTGCGGCCAATACCCTGGGCCGCGCAAGACGAGATGACGCCATGTCAGTGCTTTCCCAGAACACCTCCATCGATCTCGGCGAACGGCTGCGCGACGCCTATGCGCTGACAGCCGAATTCATGGCCGACATCATCAGCCAGACCTGCCGGCGCTTTCCCTCGGTCGGACAGAGCGGCAAGACCCGCCGGGTCGAGCGCCTGATTCAGTCGGGCGCCTGGACCGACGCCGCGATCGCGCTGCTCGATCTGGAACTGCCGCAATGGCAGATCCGCCGCCTGGTCTATGACGAGGGCGAGTGGCACTGCGCATTGTCGCGCGAACGTGAGCTGCCGGACTGGCTCGACCAGTCGATCGAGACCCACCACACCGATCTTGCACTCGCGATCCTCAGCGCCTTCGTCGAGGCGCAGCGGATCTCCACACCCGATAGCCGAACCAGCGTGCCGACCGTCCGTCGCGACACGCGCGCCCTGTACGAGCCGCTGTTCGTCGACAATATCGGCTGAAGGCGCCGCGGCCGTGGACACCAAACAACTGCCGCGGCAGCTGCAGTCGGTCCAGGTCATGGTTCGGTTCGGCTTCCGGCTTGCCATCATGATCGGCTTTGCCGTGTTCGCCGGTGCCGGCTTCGGCAAGGGCCTCGTCACGCTGTTGTGGATGTCGGCGGTGATCTGTGCCTTTGCAGGGATCGCCAAGCGCGAAATGCCGTTTGCTGCAAACCTCAACCACTGGGACGAGATGGCCGCTTATGTCGCGCTGTGCGCGCTCGGCACCGGCATCGTCCAGCGCCTCTGAATCCGTCCCGGAAAATCCTATTCCGCTCCTATGAAGTCGGCCGTCCTTCGCGCTCGATTTCATATCCGGCAAATCAGACATTGATCGCGTGACTGTGACTGAAGCGTTTTCGAGCGAACCGGATACCGGTTCGCGTGATGAAAACGAATCAGAACGAATGAAGGACTACAACCGTGAAACTCGTCGAACCTCCCTCGTGTAGCGCCGCGTCCACCATCGTCCTCATCGGCCGCAATCGTCGCGGCCAGTGGGTCGCCCAGCAACAGAACGGCCTCTATGGCGGCCTGTTCGTCAACCGCGCCCAGGCCGTCAAATACGCGCTGTTCGAGAACGGCCAGCGTCCCGAAATGATCGTCGAGCTGTCGCGTGAGATCGAGCTCGATATGCGCGGCGAGACCGCGAGCCTCCCCGCAAGCCGCGTGGCTTGAGCCGCCCATGACCTGGCAAACGGCTGCGAAAGCCGACACGGCCGCATGGCTGTTGGGCTTCATCCCCGATCTTCCGACCCCCTTCAACCATCGGGGCGAAATCGACGCGGACGCATTCGGCCGGCTGTGCGAGCGCCAGATCGCAGCCGGCGCCACCGCGCTGGTGGTCGGCGAGACCGCCGGTGAAAGCGCGACGCTGGAGCCCGCGGAACGCGCGCAGCTCGTGCGCATCGCCGCAGGCGTCGCGCGCAAGCGGGTTCGCATCATCGCCGGCGCCGGATCGAACGCGACGGATCGCGCCGTCACATTCACCCGGTCCGCGGACGCCGCCGGTGCCGACGCGGTCATGTCGGTCGCGCCCTATTACAACAAACCGATGCCACGGGGCACGGCGGCGCATTTCCGCGCCGTCGCCGCGGCCACCACACTGCCCGTCATCCTGCACGACATTCCGTCGCGCACGGTGAGGGGCCTTGCCGACGAGACGCTGCTCGAGCTCGCCGCATCGCCGCGCTTCGTGGGATTGCGCGACGGCAGTGGTGACGTTGCCCGGCTGGCGCGCCTGCGCTCACGGCTGCCGGCGACATTCCGGATGCTGACCGGCGACGACGCCGCCTCGCTGGCCTGGCTCGCCGCCGGTGGCGATGGCTGCATCTCGGCCGTGACGAACGTCGCGCCCGATCTGTATGTGGCCGTTCACAGGCATTTCCGCGAGGGACGGTTGTATCAGGCGCGGGAGTTGCACCAGCGGCTGGTGCCGCTTGCGACCTTGCTAGAGCGCGAGCATCCCGCCGCATTGAAGTTCGCGCTGGCGCTTCTGGGATTCATGCAGCCGGCGACGCGGCTGCCGATCGTGCAATTGAACGGGTCGGCAAAGGCCGAGGTCTCGCAAGCGATGGCTGAGCTTGCCGACGAGTACCTCGCAGCCGCGCATTGAGATTTTCCGACCCGACATAAGCCATCGCAATGCACAATGCGATCAGCACGCGGTGCCCGTGACACGACGCCAACTTGAGGTTCCGAAACGGCGCCCCATATCCACGGCAAGGGAGTGCTTGCCGTGCACACCACCTTCAAGGCGGCCCTCGTTGTTGCGACCGTCCTGGTCGCTCTGGTTGTCTCCATCCGTCCCGGTCCGGCCGCGGACAACAGCCATCTTGCCCTGACCATTTCAATCGACGGGGCAATCGGGCCGGCAGCGGCCAGCTACGTCAAGGACGGCCTGGCCAAGGCCGCCGAGCGTCGCGCCGAAATTGTCATCCTGCGTTTGAATACGCCGGGCGGTCTCAGCACCAGCATGCGTGAGATCATCGCCGACGTGCTGGCCTCGCCCGTTCCCGTAGTCGGCTACGTTGCGCCATCCGGCGCCCATGCCGCGAGCGCCGGGACCTATATCCTCTATGCGACCCATCTCGCGGCCATGGCGCCCGGCACCAATATCGGCGCCGCGACGCCGGTGCAGATTGGCGGCCCGATACCGGGGCTGCCGGGCAGCACCCCGGACAAGGGCGGCAAGGACCAGAAGGACGGCGGCCATCCGTCCGAAACCAAGGATGCCATGACGGCGAAGGTGACGAATGATGCCGTTGCCTTCATCCGCAGCCTCGCCGAATTGCGTGGCCGCAATGCCGACTGGGCCGAGAAGGCGGTACGCGATGCCGCCACCCTCTCCGCCAACGCTGCGCTGCAGGCCAACGTCATTGATCTCACCGCGCGCGATCCGGCCGACCTGCTCAGGCAGGTCGATGGCCGGACCATCGAGCTTCCCGGCGGCAAGACGCAACGCCTGGCGACCAGGGAAGCCGCGATCGAGGCCATCGATCCCACCTGGATCGCGCGCGCGCTCGCGGTCATCACCGACCCCAACATCGCATTCATTCTCCTGATGGTCGGCATCTACGGCCTGATCTTCGAGTTCATGTCGCCCGGTGCCGTGGCGCCGGGGGTTGTCGGGACGATCTGCCTGCTGCTCGGTCTCTACGCGCTCAACATGCTGCCGATCAACTACGCCGGCTTCGCCCTGATGCTGGTCGGGATCGCGCTGCTCGCAATCGAAGCCTTCAACCCGACCGTCGTGATCGGCCTCGGAGGAATAGTCGCCTTCGTGCTTGGAGCCGCCATGCTGTTTCGGATCGAGGCGCCCGGATACCGGCTGTCATGGCCGGTCATCGGCATCGTCGCCGCGATGTTCACGGGGCTCATTCTCGTCGTGCTCGGCGCGCTCCGCCGCGCGCGCAAGGGCCCGGTGCGGATCGGTGCGCAAGCCATGCGCGGGCTATCGGCCGAAGTGCTCGACTGGTCCGAGACCACGGGTCACGTCTTCACCAACGGCGAACGCTGGCAAGCGCGCAGCACCGAGACATTCACGGCGGGAGACACGGTCGAGGTCGCCAACATCATCGATTTGACGCTGGTGGTACGGCGCGCGCCGGCCTCCCCCGGCGAAGGAGGTACAGCATGATGCTTGATTATTTCACCTATGCGGCGATCGCGCTGCTGATCGTCGTATTCCTGACCCAGGCCGTGCGCGTGCTGCGCGAGTACGAGCGCGGCGTCATCTTCACGCTCGGCCGTTTCACCGGGGTGAAGGGCCCGGGGCTCATCATCCTGATTCCGGTGGTGCAGCAGCTGGTGAAGGTCGATCTCAGGGTGGTGGTGCAGGTGGTGCCGCCGCAGGACGTGATTTCCCGCGACAACGTCTCGGTCAAGGTCAACGCCGTGCTCTACTTCCGCATCGTCGATCCCGAGCGCGCCATCATCAAGGTCAGCGACTACATGGCCGCGACCAGCCAGCTTGCGCAGACCACGCTGCGCTCGGTGCTCGGCAAGCACGAGCTCGACGAGATGCTGGCGGAGCGCGACAAGCTGAACGCCGATATCCAGGAGACCCTCGACAGGCAGACCGACGTCTGGGGCATCAAGGTCACCGGGGTCGAGATCAAGGATATCGATCTCAACGAAACGATGGTGCGGGCAATCGCCAAGCAGGCCGAGGCCGAGCGGCTGCGGCGCGCCAAGGTGATCAACGCGATGGGCGAGCAGCAGGCCGCCGAGAAGCTGGTCGAGGCCGGCCGGATCCTCGCCCAGGAGCCGCAGGCGATGCAGCTGCGCTACTTCGCGGCGCTGCACGACATTGCCGGCGAGCGCTCCTCGACCGTGGTCTTCCCGCTCCCGATGAACCTGCTCGATCATCTGGCGCCGCGACGCGAAGCGACGTGAACTGGTTTGGGAACAGAAACGACGGCCGCTCAAGGTCGGCGCGCTCGGGATCGTGGGTCTCGTAGGCGCCGCGGCCTCTCCACGTCATTGCGAGCGAAGCGAAGCAATCCATCGCGCCACATGCGGAGATATGGATTGCTTCGTCGCTATGCTCCTCGCAATGACGCGGATGGGTTCGGGGCCTCAACTCCCGCGATGCTTGGCCCGCCACGCAGGTCCCGGACCGCGCATGTAATGCGCCTCGGGCCGGTAGTCGCTGATCGGCTCCTCGCCGATCCAGGCGAGGAATGCGAGCAGCCCTTCTGCGGCGCGGCGCGGCAGGGCAGCGATGAACGAAACTGCGCGCATCTCAGTAGTCCCACTTCTCGTCGAGCACGACCGGCGCCCGTGGATATCTCTCGGCGTCGCCGCCGAGCATGCCGACATTGAGATGGGTCCGCGCCCAATCCTCGTGGCCGCGATGCAGCAGCAGCTCATTGCGGAGCCGGTGAATCTTGGCGGCGGCGATCGCGCGGTGAACAGTCCTGAAGACGAGGCCGATCCGCCTGACGGTCCGCCGCAGCATCAAGGGCACGGCGCCGGCCGAACCGTGCGGCCGGGCATCGTGGTAATGGAGCAAGGTCATGTGCCACCTTCCCGTTTGGCGGCGCACGCGAGCGCACCGCATCACGCCAAAAAGATGCTGGGAAGGCCGTAGGAATTCGAGAGGGCACGCCGCGGTGCGGTATAGGAGCCGTATAAGGGTCGCCAACCGGCGATCGGCTCGGGCCGTTCCATCCCCACGATCCGGAACGCAACGTCTCTGCCTGTGTTGACCGGGACCCGTTCAGTGCTAGCCTTTCGGCAACGAATAGCGTCAAGCGGGTTCGATAACCGAGGGTGGAGACCATGGACCTCGTATCGCCAACTGTCGCAACCGCCGGGCCGGTCCACTCTGATGGCGTAATCGCGGCAGGCGTCTATGTCGAGGGACGACGCGTCGCCAATATCGCGATCGACGAGGCCGCGAATTGGCGTAGCAAGCCGGATCACGTTGTGTGGATCGGCCTGCACGAGCCCGACATGACGTTGCTGAGCAGCCTGCAGCGGCAATTCCAACTGCACGATCTCGCGATCGAGGATGCGGATCATGCGCATCAGCGACCCAAGATCGAACAATATGGCGATGCGTTGTTTATCGTGGCGCGCACCGCGCAACTCGACGGCGAAAGCATCGCGTTCGGCGAGACGCATCTGTTCGTCGGCGAGGGATACATCGTCTCGGTGCGACACGGCGCCTCGACATCCTATACGCCGGTCCGCGAGCGCTGCGAGAGCTGCCCGCGCGCCCTCGCTCGCGGCGAAGACTACATCCTCTATGCCATTCTCGATTTCATCGTCGACAACTATTCGCCCGTGCTCGAGACGATCCAGGAGGAGGTCGAGACGATGGAGGCGGAGGTGCTGGCGAGCGCGATGACACGGGCGCAGATCGAGCGGCTTTATCTGCTGCGACGTGACCTGCTGAGGCTGCGCAACGCGGTCGGACCACTGGTGGAGGTCTGCCGCAGACTCGAGCGCGACAACCTGCCGATGGTGCGCGACACGATGCGCCCCCTGTTCCGCGACGTCACCGACCACGTCCGCACCATCCAGGAGCGGATTGACGCGCTGCGAGAGGTGCTTGCCTTTGCATTTGAAGCAAGCCTGCTGGTCGGTCAGGCGCAGGAAACGGCGATCTCCAAGAAACTCGCCTCCTGGCTTGCCATTGTTGCGGTGCCGACCGCGATTGCTGGCATCTATGGCATGAACTTCAAGAACATGCCTGAGCTGCAATGGGAGTACGGCTATTTCGCCGTGATGGGCCTGATCCTGACCGTGTGCGGCGCCCTGTTCTGGCAATTCCGACGCGCAGGCTGGCTGTAGGGCTTGTCATCGCACAACCCGATCATGCGCACCGGGATCAAGCGGCGCCGTTGCATCGCCGTCATGTCGCAAATCGCGAGATTTCGGACAATTTTACCCCCGATCAGCGGCGCGAGGGGCCGGTTTACGGTCGGCGGCAAGACCGGTAACCTCGCCTCCCAATGCGACGTGGAGAGTGCCATGCGGCCCAAGGATCAGATCAACTGGATGCTGTCGGATGCGATCGAGGCGCTCGCCCGCGCCGAACGGTTGCACCAGAGCTTCCTCAATTTGCACCCGCGCGCGGGAAGCAGCGAGCCGAGCTGGGAACCGCCGACCGACGTGATCGAGACCGAGGATGAAATCCTGATCCTGGTCGCGCTGCCGGGGGTCGATCCCGACGAGGTCGAGGCCGCGCTCGACGGCGGCACGCTGGTGATCTCCGGCCGCCGCACCCTGCCCCCTGAACTCCGCAACGCCCGCATCCTGCGCCTCGAACTGCCGCAGGGCCGGTTCGAGCGCCGCATCGCGCTGCCGACCGGCCGCTACACCATCAGCCGCTTTGCCGCGCATGGTTGCGTCGGCCTGCGGCTTGGAAAGTCGAGCTAAAGGATTTCGACATGGCTGCCTCAGACGTTTCAAGCCCAGCATCGACTTCGACGCCGATCCCGAGCGACGCGCTGATCATCGTCCCGGTGCGCAACACCGTGCTGTTTCCGGATGTCATCATTCCGATCACGATCGCCCGCGCGACGTCGATTGCCGCGGCCCAGCAGGCGGTACGCGAGCAGCGGCCGATCGGCATCCTGCTGCAGCGCGATCCCGAGACGAACGATCCCGGTCCCGACGGGCTTTACCGCGTCGGCACAACAGCCAACATCGTGCGCTACATCACCGGCGCCGACGACACTCACCACCTGGTCTGCCAGGGCGTGCAGCGCATGCGCGTGCTCGACTATCTGCCCGGCACGCCGTTCCTCGCGGCCCGCGTGCTGCAGATCCCGGAGCCGACCACCACCTCGCCCGAGATCGAGGCGCGCTTCCTCAATCTGCAGCGCCAGGCGCTGGAGGCCGCGCAATTGCTGCCGCAAGTGCCGCAGGAGCTGATCGCCGCGCTGCAGGGCACCACCTCGCCGGCAACCCTCGCCGACCTTGCGACCTCCTACATGGACATCAAGCCGTCGGAGAAACAGGACATCCTGGAAACCATCGATCTCGTGGCGCGGATGGACAAGGTGTCGCGTCACCTCGCCGAGCGCATCGAGGTGCTGAGGCTGAGCCAGGAGATCGGGCAGAAGACCAAGGCCGTGTTCGACGAACGGCAGCGCGAGGCGATCCTGCGCGAGCAGATGGCGACGATCCAGCGCCAGCTCGGTGAAGGCGACGGCAAGGCCGCGGAAGTCGCCGAGCTAACCAAGGCGATCGCAGATGCCAAGATGCCGCCGGAGGCCGAAAGCCAGGCGCAGAAGGAATTGCGCCGCTACGAGCGGATGCCGGAGGCCGCGGCCGAGTCCGGCATGGTGCGCAGCTATCTCGACTGGCTGATCGACCTGCCGTGGAGCCTGCCGGAGGAGAAGCCGATCGACATCGCGGAGGCGCGCAAGATCCTCGACCAGGACCATTATGGCCTCGAGAAGATCAAGAGCCGCATCATCGAATATCTCGCGGTGCGCAAGCTCGCGCCCGGCGGCAAGGCACCGATCCTGTGCTTCCTCGGCCCGCCCGGCGTCGGCAAGACCTCGCTCGGCCAATCGATCGCGCGCGCGATGTCGCGGCCGTTTGTTCGTGTCTCGCTTGGCGGCGTGCATGACGAGGCCGAGATCCGCGGCCATCGCCGCACCTATATCGGCGCGCTGCCCGGCAACATCATCCAGGCGATCAAGAAGGCCGGCGCGCGCAATTGCGTCATGATGCTGGACGAGATCGACAAGATGGGCCGCGGCATCCAGGGCGATCCGTCGGCCGCGATGCTCGAAGTGCTCGACCCCGAGCAGAACAGCACCTTCCGCGACAATTATCTCGGCGTGCCGTTCGACCTGTCGCGCGTCGTGTTCATCGCCACCGCCAACATGCTCGACGGCGTCCCCGGGCCGCTGCTCGACCGCATGGAGCTGATCAGCCTCGCCGGCTACACCGAGGACGAGAAGCTCGAGATCGCCAAGCGCTATCTGGTGCGCCGCCAGCTCGAGGCCAACGGGATCAAGGCCGAGCAGGTCGAGATCGATCCGGATGCGCTGCGGCTGATCATCCGCAGCTACACCCGCGAGGCCGGCGTGCGCAACCTGGAGCGCGAGATCGGCAAGGTGCTGCGCAACGTCGCGGTGCAGATCGCCGAAGGCAGCACCAGCCACGTCACGATCGCGCCGAAGGACATCGTATCGCTGCTCGGCCAGCCCAGGTTCGAGAACGAGATCGCGATGCGCACCAGCATTCCCGGCGTTGCCACCGGCCTCGCCTGGACCCCGGTCGGTGGCGACATCCTGTTCATCGAGGCGTCGCGCACCCCGGGCCGCGGCGCGCTGATCCTCACCGGCCAGCTCGGCGAGGTGATGCGCGAGAGCGTGCAGGCCGCGCTGACCCTGGTGAAGAGCCGCGCCTCCCAGCTCGGCATCGATCCCGGCGTGTTCGAGAAGAGCGACATCCACGTCCACGTTCCCGCCGGCGCGACGCCGAAGGACGGCCCGAGCGCGGGCGTTGCGATGTTCACCGCCCTCACCTCACTGCTGACCGACCGCACGGTGCGCAGCGACACCGCGATGACCGGCGAGATCTCGCTGCGCGGCCTCGTGCTGCCGGTCGGCGGCATCAAGGAGAAGGTGGTCGCGGCCGCGGCCGCCGGCCTGACCCGGGTGATGCTGCCGGCGCGCAACAAGCGCGACTTCGACGACATCCCCGCCGGCGCCCGCGCCAAGCTGGAGTTCATCTGGCTCGAACGGGTCGACGAGGCGATCGCAGCGGCGCTGGAGGCCGCCAAGACGACGCCCGCCGCCGCGGAGTGATCGCGTCTCAAACGCAACAAGAGGGCGTGACAGCGATCGCCGTCACGCCCTCTTGCGTTGCAGATGGCGGAGCGGTGCCGCTCAGCTCTTGCCCATGCATTCTTCGATGTAGAACCAGCGGTCGTCGCCGGTCAGGCCCTTCGACTTCACCTCGGCGCGGCAGGCCTTCAGCTTTGGCTTGTTGGCCTTCCACTTCGCCTTCATGTCCTTCAGCTTCTGCATGGTGAGCTTGACCTTCGACGGCTTGGCCTCGGTCGTCTGGGCCGACGCGGTGTGCAGCGAGCCGGCGAGAAGCAAGGCGGCCACAAGACAGCTTGCGGTACGAAACATGACTGAAATATCCCTTGATTATCTGTTGAATTGAACGGCGTAGAGCTTCTTGTCTGACACGTTTTCTTCGCGCGAACCGGCATCCACTTCGCTCGAGAACGCTCCAGGCCGCGCGCGGGATGCCAGATGTCCCGCGCGCGCGGCCTGGTCTGCGATCAGAGGATTTTGACCGCGCTGAGCAGCGTCATGTAGACGCCCCACGCCAGCGGAATGCCGACGAACAGCCAGAACAGCGCCGCCTTGGCGTCGAGCCCGCCGAACCCGATCCCGTAGGAACCGTGCGGCCCGGCCGCCGCGGCGCTGGCGCTCGCATCCTGCAGCTTGGCGACCTCGGCGTCGCTCATATGCCATTTCGGATCGACTGGCTTGATCAGGTAGTTGCAGATCAGGCCCGCGATCAGCATGGCGCACAGGATGTACATCGTGGTGTTGTAGAGCTGGTCGCGCGGCACGCCGGCGGCCAGCTGGAACTCGCGGATGTAGTTCACCACGACGGGACCGATGATGCCGGCGGTCGACCACGCCGTCAGCAGACGGCCGTGGATGGCGCCGACGAACTGGGTGCCGAACATGTCGGCGAGATAGGCCGGCACGGTGGCGAAGCCGCCGCCATACATCGACAGGATGATGCCGAAGCCGAGCACGAACAACAGCTTCGATCCCATCGCGGCGAAGGTCGGCGCCAGCGCATAGAGCGCGATGCCGAGGATGAAGAACGTGTAGTAGGTGTTCTTGCGGCCGATCTTGTCCGACAGCGACGCCCAGAAGAAGCGGCCGCCGATGTTGAACAGCGACAGCAATCCGGCAAAGCCGGCCGCGATTGCCGCGATCTGCGCCTTCTGTCCGGCATCGAGCTGGTTGAAGCCGACATTGGGCAGGCCGATCAGCTTGCCCGCGAAGATCTCCTGCAGCATCGGCGAGGCCATGCCGATCACGCCGATGCCCGCCGACACGTTGAGGCAGAGCACCCACCAGATCAGCCAGAATTGCGGCGTCTTGTGCGCGTTGTCGAGATGGACGTGCTTGCTCGAGATCATCGCGTTGGCCTTCGTCGGCGGCGTCCAGCCCTCGGGCTGCCAGCCGGCCGGCGGAATGCGATAGCGGAACGCGCCGATCATCATGAACACGAAATAGATCGCGCCCATGGCGAGGAAGGTCTCCCAGACGCCGACCGAGGTCGGGGTCTTGAAGTAGTTCATCAGCTTGTCGGCGAGCGGGGCGCCGATCATCGCGCCGCCGCCGAAGCCCATGATCGCCATGCCGGTCGCCATGCCGCGCCGGTCGGGGAACCATTTCACCAGCGTCGACACCGGCGAGATGTAGCCGAGGCCGAGGCCGACGCCGCCGATCACGCCGGAGCCGAGCCACATCAACCAGAGCTGGTGCGTGTAGACGCCGAGCGCGCCGATCACGAGACCGCCGGCCCAGCACAGCGCCGCGACGAATCCGGCCTTGCGCGGGCCGACCTTCTCAAGCCAGCCGCCCCAGATCGCGGCGGAGACGCCGAGCAGCACGAAGAACAGCGTGTACATCCACCCGAGGCTCGCGACCTTCCAGTCGCAGGTGGTGGTGAACAGCTCCTGCACCAGCGAGACGTCGGGGCACGCCTTCGGCGCGGTCAGGCCGATCGCGCGCGACAGCGGCAGCCAGAACACCGAGAAGCCGTAGGCCATGCCGATGCACAGATGGATGCAGAGCGCGGCCGGCGGCACCAGCCAGCGGTTGAAGCCGGCGGTCGCGATTGTATGTTCCTTGTCGAGGAAACCTGCACCTGACGCGGATACGCGTCCGGCGCTGCTCACTGTGGTCATTGACACCTCCCCTGCAGCCGCCATTACGACAGGCGCATCTGCGTCTTCGATCCCGTCTCAGCCCATTGCGGCCAGCGTCAGCCGGCTGCGCCGCACATTTCCTCAATGCGCCGGGACCAACCACGCACATTCCGGAAATGCTAACCCCCAATACGACCGGATATGCCCGGCCGTGCAGCCCGTGATCTGGACACAGGCCCAGTCGTTGTCCGTCGATGCGCCCATACTCGAGCACAACTCCATCACCACAACCCGGCGGACATTATCAATTCGCGCAGAATGGAAAATAGGTGTCGATAGGCAAAAGGTAGATATCAAGCTGCATCTAGCTGGTACGCGGCAACGCAGCATTCGAATTGCCTATCGCTCCATTGATCTTCTCGATCAAGAAGACGATCCGGGCGTCGCTGCGTTCGGTGATCTCGACCTTGTCGCCGGTCTCCTGGATGAGGGCCGGGATATCGATCACCGAAAGCGGATCGGTACAATGCACCTCGAGGAAATCTCCCGCCGTCACGCTCCTGAGGGCCTTGCGCGTCTTCAGCGCCGGCAGCGGGCATTTCAGGCCGGTGAGATCGAGCTTCGTCGTTGTCATGGTTCGACCATGGCGAAGCCGTCCTGCATCGTCAACGCCGCCTCCTCATCCACGTCAGCCTACGGCCGGAGCCGACGCGAGCACGTCGTCGACAGGAATCGCGGCGCGCAGCATCAATTCGGCAACGTCCTCGATGTCGTCGAGATGCGCGACCGGCAGCGTGGTTGCAACGGCGACGTCGCTGGCAATCCCGACCACGCGCGGGTCGTCGGGAAACAGCAGCGGCTTGCCGTTGGCGGCGCGGTACACCTCGATCTTGTTGACCGCCTCGCGCTTGAAGCCTTCGACCACCACCAGATCGACTTGCGCCATCTTGGCGAGCAGCTCCGGCAGCCGCGGCTCGTCGGCGCCGCGCAGCTCGTGCATCAGCGCCCAGCGTCGCGTCGAGGACACCAGCACCTCGGTCGCACCGGACTGCCGGTGCACCCAGGAGTCCTTGCCGGGCACGTCGACATCGAATTCATGGTGGGCGTGCTTGATCACGGAGACGCGCAGGCCGCGGCCCAGCAGGCAGGGGATCACCCGCGACAGCAGGGTGGTCTTGCCGGCACCGCTCCAGCCCGCGAGGCCAATCACTTTCATACGCGTCTCCGAAGACATACCAATCGTTAGGGCATCCATGCCTGCTGTTCCGCCCGACATGGATGGCCGGGACCAGCCGTGACGACGGAAAGCCGCGACTTGCGCCCAACACTGCTTATATCAGCCTTGGAGCAATGTCATGCCAGGCTTGCCGGCGGATGCGGATCGACTGGCTCGCTAGAGGACAGCCCTCGGAAACTCCTGCAGCAGCTGTGCCCACAGCACCGCGAACGCGATCAGGCCACAGATCCCAAGCGCCGCGGTGAATCTCGGCAATCGGCCGATGGCGACGAGCAGCCAGGCCGGCAGGAAGAACAGGCCGAACACCATGCCGAGCGGAAACACCGCCAGCCACTGGAAGCCGGTGCTGTCGCCAGGCGGCACATGGGCGATGGCGTAGAAGGTGTAGAGCCAGAACAAGGTGCCGGCCGCCGCGACGAGCGCGGCGACCTTGCGAAAATTGACGGTGTCGAGTGCCATGACGGGTTGGTCGCCGCAATCGGCGAACCAGTTCAGGGGCCGGCGCGCAAGCCGGGCTCATCCAAATCCGGCTCACTCAAGCCGGGCTCACCAAGTAAGGCTTGGCAGCGTCGGGCTCGCCCCGCGCGGCGCGCTATCCCGCAGGGTCAGTCGTTTCGTTGACTGACCGGCCGCCCCGGCTTGGCCAGCCTTGCTGACCGGCTCTCTCTCGGGGGCTGGTCACGCATCCGCAGCCTCTTCCGCGGCCGCTGCGTATCGACTGCCAGCACTTCTTCCAGCGTTGTATTCCTAAAACGAAGCCTTCTTAACATCGCTCCGCTCCTCGAGCGGGTGGGAGCCCCATCGGTCGCTCAACCACCGACGTCAGCAACAGGGCCCATGTCGGTGATGAGAGATAACCAGCGACGGGACGCTTTGCTCCAAGGGAGCCACTGCATCCTTCGTCTGACGACGCGCGATCCCGCTATCCACCGGATTTACCTCAAAATTTCCAATGCGCAGGGCGATCGGAACACGATAATGTGCACCGTGGAGGACCATGTATGCCTCGCTCACCTTCGATTGTGCCGCATTCAATCGACCACGACACCTATCTGGTGCTGAACGATTTTGGCCGACTGGGTCGTGCCTGGAGCGAAACCGATGAAGAAGGCACTGACCGGAAAACGCTGATCCGGCGCCTCTTGGACGATCAGTACAGCCGTCCGGTCCGCATCGTGGCCTTCAATACCAATGAAGGATGGTCGCGCGACGTCACGACCGACATTGCCGACGAGCTTCGGCGCCGTTTCGTCGAATACGAAGAGGTCCCGCGCTCCGTGCTGGAGTTCGTGGAGACGGCCATGCGGCACTGAGCCGGATCCGCAACGCACAGGCCCTCTCACAGCGCGATCGCTCGGCCCCGGCAAGCATCCGCCAAACGACAATTTTCCTAGCAATCTCAACGCGATTCGGCTGCCGTGCAGCGCCGCTCCGCCATAAGGCAATATTAAGAGCATTTGCCTTACCTGTTCTCCCGTTCAAAGGGAGACCGGTCCAGTGCGCAATCGTGGTGGCGTTCGAGACGCCGTAAGCCTGACAAACCGGGTTCTGGTCACGGCGATCTTTTTGGCATCGGGCGCGGCATCGCTGATCCTGCAGGTTCTCTGGTTCAAGCAACTGCAATTCGTGCTGGGAAGCGCGACCGTCTCCGTCAGCGTCACGGTGGCAAGCTTCTTTTTCGGTCTCTCGCTGGGCAGCGCCCTGGGAGGCCGGATCGCCGACACCGTCAGCCGCCCCCTGAAAATCTACGGGTTTCTCGAACTCGCCCTCGCCCTCGTTTCTCTCGCGGTCACCGCGTTCCTGTCGCATTGGCCGACATGGGTGGGCTGGCTGTCACCGATGCTGGACCTGGAGTCGCCATTCCGGCTGCCTCTCATGGTCGCCGTGTCGCTCGCCATCCTGTCGCTGCCGACGATGTTGATGGGCGCGACCCTGCCCTTCCTGGTGAAATTCCTGACCCGCGCACAAACCGACCTCGCCAATCGCATCGGTCTGCTCTACGGGTTCAACACCCTGGGCGCCGCCATCGGCACCCTGGTTGTCGGCTTTGTGCTGATGGGCCTTTGGGGCATCGCAGGATCGAGCCTGGTTGCGGCAGCGCTGTATATCTGCGTCGGCGTTGTGGCCCTGTTCGTTGCGCGCGGCGCAAGCCCGCTTTTGCCGGTTGCGGCACGGGCGCCGGTGCAAACCGCCGCGACCGCGCGTGACAGGACGTCGATCCTGATCTGGATTTTCGCGTGCTCCGGTTTTGTGTCGATCGCCTATGAGGTCGTCTGGTTCCGATTCCTGACCAATGTCAGCACCTCGAGTGTCTACGCATTCTCGGGCATGCTCGGCGTTTACCTGCTTGGGCTCGTGATCGGCGCCCTGATCTGCGCCAAACTGCTTGCCCCCCGCAAGGATCAGTTGCTGCGATACTTCGCCGTGACGCAGCTGCTGATCGCGGTTGCGGCCACGCTGACCGTCGGAATACTCGGCAAGGCGCGGACCATGGGAGTAGCGCTGTCTCCCGTCGTATCTGGCCTGCTTCCAGTCCCGGTGCAGGAGCTCTTGGGGGGTGACGTTTCATTCTTCCTGGTCTGCGCTGTTGCCCTGTTGCTGCCGACGACGCTGATCGGCATCAGCTTTCCGCTGGCCAGCGAACTGACCGTGATGCAGATGAGCGCGCTGGGCCGCAGGATCGGCACGCTCTACGCCTTGAACACGATCGGCGGCGTCGTGGGCTCGCTGGCGGCGGGGTTTCTGCTGATCCCCTGTCTGGGCAGCCAGGGCGCGCTCACCGCGCTGATTGTCGTGAACGTCCTGCTGTTCGTCGCGACGACGGTGTCGCAACCGGATCTTCTGAGAGAAAGGAGCCTGTGGCGGCAAGGGACGATCGCCGCGAGCGTCATCGCCGTAGCTCTGTTGCTCTTCACCCCGCACTATCTGGAGCGGGTCCTGACCGCGATCGAAGGCGCCAATGTGCTCGAGTTGCGGGAAACCCGGCAAGCGACCTTTGCGGTGGTCGAGTATCGCGAGAAGGCGGCGGGCATCTATCAGCAGTTGGTGGTGAATTCGAAGAGCTACGCCAACAACCGTCCCGAGGGCAGACGCTACATGGCCGCGATGGGGCACTATCCCATTCTGCTGCACCAGGGCCCGGTTGAAACGGCTGTCGTCATTTGCATCGGGACCGGAACCACGGTGGGAGCGGTCAGCACCCATGAGGAATTGCAATCCATCGACGCGGTGGATCTGGCATCGACGGTTTTCGAATTCGCGCCCCACTTCGTGCCGATCAACAAGCAATTCTATCAAAACCCCAAAGTCCATCAGATCGTCGCGGACGGGCGCCACTTCCTGCTGGGGACCAAGGAGACATTTGACGTCATCACGCTCGAGCCGCCACCGCCTCATGATGCCGGCGTCATCAACCTCTACACGGAGGAATTCTATGCGCTGGCAAAGCAGAAGATGCGTCCCGGCGGCGTTCTCGCGCAATGGGTGCCGCTGGATTTCAACCGCGGCATTCTTCCGAAGATGATACTCAAGGCCATGATGGGCCAGTTCAAGCATGTCTCGCTGTGGCTGCCGTCCAGAATGGAAGGCGTGGCGATCGCCTCCGATGAACCGTTGAACATCGATCCGCGCGAGCTCGCCATGCGCATGTCGAAGCCCGCGGTGGCTGAAGACCTGACGGCAAACGGCCTCGGCTCGCCCGAGGATTTCCTGGCGACATTCATCGCCGCCGATGACAAACTCGCGGCCTTTGTCGGGGATGTGCCGAGCCTCACGGATGATCGGCCGCGTCTCGAATATTACAACTGGTATCCGCTGAGTTCGGTCAGCGTGGACGAGCTGAAGCGCCTCCGCGAGCCGGTGGAAGCCTATCTTGCCGACCGTTCCATCGACAGGTCCCGTCTCGACACCGCGCGCACGGTGGCCAATGCGATCCTGGATGAGCACAAGGCCACGGCCGACGGCGACAAGTCCGCCGCCCGAGCAGCGCTTCGCCTGGCCGTCAAACTGGACCCGGACAATTCCTACGTCGACTTCCTGGACCGCAAGCTAAGCGAGTGATCAGGGTGCATCCGGCAGGACAATTCATGTCGCGAGAACGCGGATATGTGACCCTCTGGCCGCGCGACACATTCAGTGTCGTCCCTGCCTAGTGCGCAATTGCGCACGGGAGCAGGGACCCATAACCACAAATGCAAGTTGTTACGTGATGCTGGAACGACGAGTCCTGCCTGCAACGCCCGCCGCGGCGTATGGGTCCCTGCTTTCGCAGGGACGACGTGGGGAAGGAGTCGTGTGCTCTCATTCTCCCCGGTGTCATGCCCGCGCTTGTGGGCGATCCGGCACGCCGCGGCTCAAGCATCGACGTCTCTGGAATACCGGATCACCCGCGCATGCATGTGCGGGTGATGACACCGCGCTGGTTGACATCTTGAATCGAGCTATCCCCATCGTCGTCCCGGCGAAAGCCGAGATCCATAACCACGAATGGTGATTGTTGCACAGCGCTGGGGCCACAGCTCAGTTCAATAACAGAGGCCTGTGGTTATGGGTCCCTGCTTTCGCAGGGACGACAGCAGTGATTGCTGCGGCACTCGCGCGCGCCATGCACACGCCAACACTCACGCTACGCCGGCCTGAACCCCGCCTTCGTCAATGCGGCCCGTCCTTCATCCGACGCCAGTGCATCGAGAAAGGCCTGCACCGCGGGCCGCTGCTTGCGCGCCGTCACCAATGCGAAGTCATAATGCTCTTCGGCAAGCGGAATGAAACCGAGCCCGGAGGCTGCCGCGACCGGCGCGATGGTCATGCCCCAGTCGGCGCGGTGCTGCGCCACCGCGGCCGCAACTGCATTGTGCGAGCGCGGCTGATTCCAGTAGCCGTCGGGCCGGCTGCCCGCCAGCAGGCGATCGATCAGGATGCGGGTGCCGGCGCCCTGGTTGCGGTTGACCATGATGCAGGCGGGATCGGCGAGCGCGGCGCGCACCGCCTGCTCTGCGCTCAGGCCGGCAAAGCGCGTGTCGTCCTTGCGAAACACGATGCCCTGCATGCGCCGCCAGCCCGGCACCAGCTCGAGCCCGTCGGCCAGATACGGCGTGTTGTAGGTCTCGGTCTTGTCGTCGAACAGATGAATCGGGGCGAGATCGCATTCGCCGCGCTTGGCGGCCGCGAGCCCGCCGAGGCTGCCGACCGCGATAGAGCGCACTACAAGCCCGGCATGCGCCAGCGGCGCCGTGACGAGATCTAGTCCAGTGCAATGGCTGCCGACGATGACGAGATCGGGCACCCGCACATGCGGCGTGAACAGCGTCACCTCGGCCTCGCTGCCGGCCGGCAGCTGGTCGGCCAACGCCTCGATCTTCAGGAAGCCGTCGGCCTGCGCGAACGAGGTGATCGCGCCCGAACCCTTGCCGCTCGGATAGGCGATCAGGCCGTCGGCGCCCTCGACCAGCGACACCATCACGAACTCGGTGCGCCCGAGCTCGGAGGCGATGCGCACCGGCACCTTCGCCGCCACCTTGGCATCCGATCGCGGCGGCAGCCCGGCCATCCGGCGCAGCACCGGCACGATCATGTCGTGGAAGGTGAACATCGCCGAGGTCGGAAAGCCGGGCAGGATGACCACCGGCTTGCCGTCGCACACCGCAAGGCACAGCGGCTTGCCCGGCTTCAGCGCCACGCCATGCGCGATGATGCCCGGCTTGCCGAGGCGAGCGATGATCCGGTGCGAGACGTCGCCCGCGCCCTTGGAGGTGCCGCCCGACAGCACCAGCATGTCGCTGTCCGCCAGCGCCTTGCGCATCGCGGCCTCGAGCATTGCCTCGTTGTCGGCGATCGCGCCAAGGAACGCCGCGTCACCGCCGTTCTCGGCAATCGCGGCGGTGACGATCGCACCATTGGTGTCGTAGATCGCGGCCGGCCGCAGCGTCTCACCCGGCTGCACCAGTTCGTCGCCGGTCGAGAGGATTGCGACGCGCGGACGGCGCGTCACCGCAACCTCGGCGATGCCGCAGGCCGCGAGCATGCCGATCTCGCGCGACCCGATCATCGTTCCCGCGCGCAGCAGCGCCTCGCCGCGCGCGATGTCGGAGCCGGCATAGGACACGAACTGGCCGGGCGACGCCGCACGCCGGACCTCGATGGTGCCGTGGCCGGCAGGCTGAGTGTGCTCGACCATCACGATGGCATCAGCGCCGCGCGGCACCGGACCGCCGGTCGCAATCGCAGTTGCAGTACCCGGGAGCACCGGCAGGGTGGGCGCAGTCCCGCACGAAATCGTCTCGTCGTTCAGCGCGAGCTGCACCGGCGCGGCCTCGCCGGCGCGCGCCAGATCGGCCGAGCGCACCGCAAAGCCGTCGACATTGGAGCGATCGAATGGCGGCACGTCGATCGGCGCCACCACGTCCTCCGCCAGCGCACGGCCGAGCGCATCGGCGAGCAGCCGCCTCTCCGACGGCAATTGGCGCGGGAACAGCGCCGCCTCGAAGCGTGCGAGCGCCTCCTCGCGCGACAGGATGGTCAGGAACTGGTCCTGCTCGACGGACGGATTGGGTTTCGGCATGAAGCTGTTGGTCATCTCGGGAACTCACTCCCGCAACATATAGGCATCGACCACCGTGCCCGCAGCGAAGCCCTCGGCGGCGCCGGGCACGATCAGCAGGGCTTCGGCGCGCGCGATGGCATCGAGCGACAGGTCGCCGGTCGCAAGCGCCGCCCAGGAACCTTGCTCGCGTATCAGCAGCACGACCTCGGCAACACCGACGCCGGAGGCGATCTTGCGTTCCAGCGGCAGCGCCAGCGTTTTGCGCGAGCGCCGACCCGACAGGCGGTCGAGCAGGGGAAGCGCAATCGCCCACCAGGCCGCGAAAGCCTGATCCGGCGCGCCCGGCAAGGCGACGAGCGGCGTTGTATGGATCCGTCCGATCGCCGTGGTGCGCCCGGGCTCCAGCGCGATGCCGTGCGCGATCAGCGTGCCGCGCGATGCCAGTGCATTCACTGTCGCGTCGGTGTGACCAACACCGGTGCCCCCGATCGTGATGATCAAATCGCAACCGTCGGTATCGAGTGCGTTTGCAATCGCCGCCACATCGGGTGCCGCCTCGATGCCGACGACCTCAGTGCCCGCAAGGCGCGCGGTGTCGGCGATCAATTGTGCGGTCAGCTCACCATTGGCGACGTTGACGATGCGAAGCCGCGGCCGTCGCACACGCAACACCTGCAGTCCGGCCGCGCGCGCGAGCAGCAGGCCGCGCGGCAGCAGCGGCTCCCCTGCTGCGATCACGGTGCGCCCAACGGCGATGTCGCTGCCGGCACGCCTGACGCCCTGTCCCGGGATTGCTTCGGCGAGCACCTGCGGAAGCGGACCGGAGGTATCGACGGCATCGGCATCGACCACGCAGTCGGTGCCTTCAGGCATCGCGGCGCCTGCCGCCACCCAGACCGGAGGTTCGGCCAGCGGCAACGGCGCATAGGACGACGCGCCGACCAGGTCATTGGCGCGCATCGCCCACCCGTCGCTGACCGCGACATCGTGCGGCGGGTAGGCGCGCAAGGCCGGCATCTCGGCCGCAAGGCAGCGCAAGGCGTCGGCCGGCGGCAACGCGATCGGCTTGACCGGCCCGACGTCGCGCAGCATGGCAGCCAGTGCCGCATCGAGCGGGGTGAGCGAAGGCGGAAGGCGCTGGGCGGTGACCATGGCCCGCTATGGACTGAATCGGCCCCGAAAGAAACTGCCTCTCGCCGCACCGGGGCTGCGTCATTAGACCGATGGCGCGTTGACGCGGCCCCCAATATAGTTGCAAAAGAAACCAATATGACCGGGCCCCCGAAGGCCCGGCACAACCAATAATGGCCAATGCGCCAATTCAGGAGGGAGACAGAATGAAGGCCACCAGACTAGCCATGTTCGGGACGCTCGCAGCCGCGCTGCTGGCCTCCCCGACCGTATCGGCGCAGGTATCCGACGACATCGTCAAGATCGGCGTGCTGACCGACATGAACGGCCCCGCCTCGACGCCGACCGGCCAGGGCTCGGTCACCGCCGCGCAGATGGCCGTCGACGATTTCGGCGGCAAGGTGCTCGGCAAGCCAATCTCGGTGATCGTCGGCGATCACCAGCTCAAGCCGGATATCGGCGCGACCATCGCGCGACGCTGGTATGACGTCGATCAGGTCGACCTCATCGTCGACGTGCCGGTCTCGGCGGTCGGGCTCGCGGTGCAGAACATCGCCAACGAGAAGAAGAAGCTGTTCATCACGCACTCGACCGGCGCGACCGATTTCCACGGCAAGTTCTGCTCGCCCTATGCGATACAGTGGGTGTTCGACACCAGGGCGCTCGCGGTCGGCACCGCGCAGGAGGTGGTGAAGCGCGGCGGCGACAGCTGGTTCTTCATCACCGACGATTATGCGTTCGGCCACTCGCTGGAGAAGGACGCCTCCGCGATCGTGACCAAGAACGGCGGCAAGGTGCTCGGCGCGGTGCGGCCGCCGTTTGCGACGCCCGATCTGTCGTCCTTCATCCTGCAGGCGCAGGCCTCGAAGGCCAAGATCATCGGCATTGCCGGCGGACCGCCCAACAACACCAACGAGATCAAGACCGCCGCCGAGTTCGGCGTCTTCGCCGGCGGGCAGCAGATGGCGGCGCTGCTGGCGCTGATCACCGACATCCATTCGATCGGGCTGTCGGCCGCGCAGGGCCTGCTGCTGACCACCTCGTTCTACTGGGACATGGACGACAAGACCCGCGAGTGGTCGAAGCGCTATTTCGCCAAGATGAACCGGATGCCGACGATGTGGCAGGCCGGCGTCTACTCCTCCGTGACCGCCTATCTGAACGCGATCAAGGATGCCGGCACCGACGATTCGCTCAAGGTCGCGGCCAAGATGCGCGAGAAGCCGGTCGAGGATTTCTTCGCCCGCAACGGCAAGCTGCGCGAGGACAATCTGATGGTACACGACCTCTGGCTCGTGCAGGTCAAGACCCCGGCCGAGTCGAAATATCCGTGGGACTATTACAAGATACTGGCCAAGATCTCCGGCGAGGACGCGTTCGGCCCGCCGGACCCGGCCTGCGCGATGGCGAAGAAGTGACGACCGAAGGTCGTCATTCCGGGATGGTGCGCAAGCACCAGACCGCAGGTGCGCAATTGCGCACCGGGGAATCTCGAGATTCCGGGTTCGATGCTGACGCATCGCCCCGGAATGACCTCTGCAGGGACGCGATGACGCGTCCATGCAGAGGTCACTTCGCTACCCCGATCTCGCGGAAATATCTGAGCACGCCGGGGTGGATCAGGTTGATATCGGGCGCGGCGGCGACGGTGTTCGCCGCCGTGGTCTCGCACGCCTGAGCGAGCTTGTTGCAGAAGGTCGCCTCGATACCGTGCAGCGTCTTCGCCAGCCGATAGGCGACATCGTCGGGCAAGGTCTCGCGCACCAGGATGTAGCTCCAGGAGCCGACCGAAGAGATTGCCGCGGTCTGCTTCGGATAGCTGCCGGCGGGGATCGTCAGCGGCTTGAGGAAAGTGTGCTTGGCGCGGATGCGGGCGATCTCGTCCGTGGTCGGCGCGATGAAGCGCGCGCCGTTGGCGCTCTCGGCCACCTTGGTGAAGCCGGGCCAGCCGATGCCGGCCCCCCACAGTGCGGCAGTGCGGCCGTCCTCGACCATCGCGGGCCCGTCGCCGGCGCGATCGAGATAGATCGACTTGAAGTCCTCGTCCTGCTTCAGCCCGATGCCGTCGAGGATGTAGCGCGACAGGATCGGCAGGCCGGAACCCTTGGCGCCGAACGCGACGGGCTGGCCGACCAGATCCTGGATCGTCTTGTAGGGGCTGTCCGCCCGCACCACGAACATGCCGGGACTCGAATACATCGCGGTGAGGATCTTCAGCCTGGTGGCCTTCGGCCGGCCGATGCCCATGAAGGCTTCATAGGACGGCTCGCCGGCGACGGTTGCGATATCGATGTTGCCGGCCTCGAGCAGCGGGATGTTCTCATTGGAGCCCTTGGTGTTGCGCGGCTCGATCGACAGCGTCGGGTCGGCCGCATTCATCACCTCGGCGAAGGCATTGCCATACAGCGGAAAGCCGCCACCCGGCGTCGCCGTGGCGAAACTGATCGTGGTTTTGGAAATGGTCTTGCTCCCCTCTTGCGCCGCCGCCCCGCCCGCGAGCAGCAGCGCGCCGGCGCACACCATAACAGCGAATTTCATCCCGAGCCTCAAGCATTCCACACGAACCCGACTATCGTCGCACGGGCGACGTCGTAGGCAAAGCCAGCGTTTTGTGAAACCATGCCGGCAACAGTCACAAGAAAATGACGGGAGAGACGATGATCCGGTTCGCGCGTGCTGCCTTGCTTGGTTTGATTTGCTGCCTCGCCTCGATTGCCCCCTCATCCGCATCCGACTATCCGAACCGCCCGGTACGCTGGGTGATCGGGTTTGCCGCCGGCGGCCCGGTCGACATCGTCGCCCGCATCATGAGCCAGTGGCTGTCGGATCACTTCGGCCAGCAATTCATCGTCGAGAACCGCACCGGATCGGGCGGCAACATCGCCGCCGCCGCTGCGATCAACTCGCCGGCTGACGGCTATACGCTATTGTTCGTCGCGCCCAACAACGCGATCTCGACCTCGCTCTACAAAAAGCTGCCGTTCGATTTCCTGCGCGACACCACCCCGGTCGCGAGCATCATGCAGCTCACCAACATGCTGGTGGTCTCGAACGCGATGCCGGTGAAGACCGTCCAGGAGTTCATCGACTACTGCAAGGCCAATCCCGGCAAGATCTCCTATGCCTCTTCGGGCAACGGCACCTCGGTGCACATGTCGGCCGAGCTGTTCAAGGCGATGACCAAGTGCGACATGCTGCATGTGCCGTATCGGGGATCCGCGATCGCCTTCCCCGACATCATCTCCAACAAGGTGCAGCTGATCTTCGACAATCTGCCGTCGGCGCTGGAGCAGGCCCGCGGCGGCAGCGTCCGCGCGCTCGGCGTCACCTCGCCGCAGCGCTGGGCGGGCGTGCCCGACGTGCCGGCGATCGCCGAGACCGTCCCGGGCTTCGAGGCGGTCGGCTTCTACGGCATCTCGGCGCCGAAGGGCACCCCGCCGGAGATCGTCGATGCCCTCAACAAGGCGGTGGGTGAAGCGCTGAAGGATCCCAAGCTCGTGGCGCGCCTCGCCGAAGTCGGCGGCATCCCGAAGCCGATGGCCCCGGCCGAATTCGGCAAGCTGGTGGCCGACGAGACCGAGAAATGGCGCAAAGTCGTCGAGTTCGCCGGCGTCTCGGTGGATTGAGGCGCCGGTCGCCAGGGAGACGAAGGCCAGGCAAGATGGCTGCCGGCCGCTGTTCCAGCGATGCCAGCCGCGAGACGTGGCTGGCCCGGCGGCGATGGCACAGGGAAGCGGGGGCGGCATTGCCGAAACCGCGGTCACCCTGTAAACGGAGCCCGCACCGTTGCCGGCCGCGCCCCGCGGCCCGCAAGGCGGCGGGGCCTGTAGCTCAATGGTTAGAGCCGGCCGCTCATAACGGTCTGGTTGCAGGTTCGAGTCCTGCCGGGCCCACCAAGAGGATCAACAACTTACTGGGTTCTCGTTGCCCTTAGCGCGACTACCGCACCAGAAACCGCACCAGATACGTGCTCTTTTCGTTCGTTAAGGCCGCTCGCGCTCCACTGGGACGGCTGCAATCTCCCTCGCAGAAGAGCCATGTCTGTTAAGGGTTCAATCTGAGAAATGGATTTTCGGGTCCAGATCGTCCGCAAAAGGGCCACAAGCAGAGCAATGGCCATGGGAGCTCGGCCGTGTGTCAACTGTGTCGACCGTTGCAACGCAAAATCGCCCTTCGGATGGTCGCGGCGCCGAAGTTGCACACGCGCTGCTCACGCTAGAGCCGCATTGCTCTCGACTTTGGCATCATCTCGTCTGTTGATCTCCAACCTGAACATTTGGATCGTCAGCTCGCACAGAAGTCTGCAAAGCTGCCGGGTCTACCTTCTTCCGCTGTGACCATTCGACAAGATTTTTTGGCCGATACGATGGATCCTTGCGCCACCTATCGAAAACGCTGACATCGATTGTCTCGTTAACATTGATATGAGCGCCATCATCGCGCACTTGGGGCGGCTGTCCTATCGGACGGTAGTAGGCTCCTTCGAATATTTTGTAGATCCCCAAAAGAAATGGACCATACGAATCGACCACGGGCGAACGAAGCAAATCTCCGTCCAGCTGAACCTCAGACCGGAACGCAAGTCCGTGCGATTCTGCCTTCTTCATCAACCACAGCAAGGATGCCTGAGGAAGCAAGTCAGTCGGATAGCCTCCTCCGACATTTGCATGAGCACCTGCGAACCAGCGCTGCTCGACTGACGTCAGTGCTCGCCGCGGCGGCCTAATGATGTCGGTCGGGTCCGTACGATGGACGTCCCAAATAGTCGGAACGAACTTTTTTCGGTGCTCGTCGATGGCTAACGCATGGTATGCGTTGAGGATCGGCAATCGTAACCCTGTTTGCAGATAATCAAATTTCGAACTGCTGATACCTGTAAAGTCACCTGCTTCGATGCCAATCGATCCAACGGTGTCCCAAACTCCGACGAAGTTGACGTAAGCGAGCTGAGAGTATTTCAAAAGCAATCGCTCTTGATCGTCTATCTTCTCAGAGTGCGCAGCCTCCATGTCTCTTAGCGTCCAGATGGTTTGCTCATCCGCTCGCCTATAGCGATCAAACAGTTCTGTGACACCTATGGGCGACCCGGCTTTCAAAATGCCGTCGATTGCGATCAAACCAGCTAATGCTCTCGCAGTGTAGGCGCCGCGGCTAAAGCCGAAGATGAAGATTTCATCGCCAGCATTGTAATTCTCAACTAGCCATTCGTAGGCAGAGCGAATGTTCTCATCGAGGCCTTGGCCAAAAGCCCCTCCGATGAAGCCGTTTACGCCCAGCCCATAGTAGATCAGCTGCGGCTTGCCATCGCTTCCTTTCGATGCGCATAGCGCTCGCATGCGCCATACGTTTGTGTTTGTCCCGATGCTATTCCAGGTGCCATCGAGAAAAACCGCGAGACGCTTTTTCTGCTGCTCTGAGCCGATGAAATCCGGCTGATTGCCTGTTTTTTCCGGGGGGCGTCCAATGTAAACGCCGACACCTATCATCGCGGCGATGCCAATGAAAATCAGAACCTTATGGCCAACCCACCAGATTTTCCGCAAAACGGTCATGGCTCGACGCCTTCGAATCGGATGAAGAAAACTTCATAATACAATTGCGCACATGCGGTGGGTAGTGCGCGGTCCATCGTACAACCGATTTCGGACCATTCTTCACAGTTTAGGCCTTGCCTTGGCAGCAGTGAGTGAGGACCGTAGTCGCTGAAGAGCATGGGCCGGCCGAGTTAAGGAGAGTGGCCTGGTATGTCGGCTCCGGGTCTTGGCCGTGTAAAAACGGCCTTGCAGGGCAGTCAATCTTGAAGCCAAAACTGGGCCAGCGTCAGGCCGCGATCGCGGCGATCAGCGGCCTGATCCCGAGGATATTCATTGCTCGGGTCAGAT